>JADMIO013047012.1_pt1 | contig 71268 bp, 47 predicted proteins | sample 8958161 | NCBI WGS metagenome assembly JADMIO01 (sample SAMN16585339, study PRJNA669376) | soil metagenome | isolation source: Crop rotation soil | place: USA: Cullars Rotation, Alabama | collected 2011 | reverse complement strand
CTGGGACCACGGTCCCACTCGTATCGTCGGTCTGATTATTAGTCTGGGACCACGGTCCCACTCGTATCGTCGGTCTGATTATTAGTCTGGGACCACGGTCCCACTCGTATCGTCGGTCTGATTATTAGTCTGGGACCACGGTCCCACTCGTATCGTCGGTCTGATTATTAGTCTGGGACCACGGTCCCACTCGTATCGTCGGTCTGATTATTAGTCTGGGACCACGGTCCCACTCGTATCGTCGGTCTGATTATTAGTCTGGGACCACGGTCCCACTCGTGTTGTCGGTCTGATTATCGGTCTGGGACCACGGTCCCACTTGTATTGTCGATCAGACTATCAGCGTGAGACTACGATTCCATCAATGCCTGTCAAGGGCAAGTATTGACATTCGTCGTAACCTGTAGAACGGAGTAACCTCGGTGTGCGGTTGTATGCCTGCTGTGGATTGCTGCTGTGTCCTGCTTATCCACAACATTTTGCGCACGGTTATGTGGACAAAATACCTGGTTACCCAGGCCGTGCCGGCACGTTAACCGGGCTGCATCCGATGCAAGTGTGTCGCTGTCGACGAGCTCGCGAGCTCGGACATGAGGTTGCCCCGTATTCAGTGTCGCTGATTTGTATTGTCTGAAGTTGCTTTTACGTTAAGTTGATGCAGATCAATTAATACGATACCTGCGTCATAATTGATTATTTGACGTGGTTTGATGGCCTCCACGCACGTTGTGATATGTAGATGATAATCATTATCACTTTACGGGTCCTTTCCGGTGATCCGACAGGTTACGGGGCGGCGACCTCGCGGGTTTTCGCTATTTATGAAAATTTTCCGGTTTAAGGCGTTTCCGTTCTTCTTCGTCATAACTTAATGTTTTTATTTAAAATACCCTCTGAAAAGAAAGGAAACGACAGGTGCTGAAAGCGAGCTTTTTGGCCTCTGTCGTTTCCTTTCTCTGTTTTTGTCCGTGGAATGAACAATGGAAGTCCGAGCTCATCGCTAATAACTTCGTATAGCATACATTATACGAAGTTATATTCGATGCGGCCGATCTAGCAGAAAGTCAAAAGCCTCCGACCGGAGGCTTTTAACTTCTGTCACCTAGGTTACGCCCCGCCCTGCCACTCATCGCAGTACTGTTGTAATTCATTAAGCATTCTGCCGACATGGAAGCCATCACAAACGGCATGATGAACCTGAATCGCCAGCGGCATCAGCACCTTGTCGCCTTGCGTATAATATTTGCCCATGGTGAAAACGGGGGCGAAGAAGTTGTCCATATTGGCCACGTTTAAATCAAAACTGGTGAAACTCACCCAGGGATTGGCTGAGACGAAAAACATATTCTCAATAAACCCTTTAGGGAAATAGGCCAGGTTTTCACCGTAACACGCCACATCTTGCGAATATATGTGTAGAAACTGCCGGAAATCGTCGTGGTATTCACTCCAGAGCGATGAAAACGTTTCAGTTTGCTCATGGAAAACGGTGTAACAAGGGTGAACACTATCCCATATCACCAGCTCACCGTCTTTCATTGCCATACGAAATTCCGGATGAGCATTCATCAGGCGGGCAAGAATGTGAATAAAGGCCGGATAAAACTTGTGCTTATTTTTCTTTACGGTCTTTAAAAAGGCCGTAATATCCAGCTGAACGGTCTGGTTATAGGTACATTGAGCAACTGACTGAAATGCCTCAAAATGTTCTTTACGATGCCATTGGGATATATCAACGGTGGTATATCCAGTGATTTTTTTCTCCATTTTAGCTTCCTTAGCTCCTGAAAATCTCGATAACTCAAAAAATACGCCCGGTAGTGATCTTATTTCATTATGGTGAAAGTTGGAACCTCTTACGTGCCGATCAGATTAAAACGAAAGGCCCAGTCTTTCGACTGAGCCTTTCGTTTTATTTGACCATGTTGGTATGATTTAAATTAATACGACTCACTATAGGGTCAGTGCGGCCGCGACTTCAAGTCACGTGAATTCCAAGCTTCGGATCCCACTGTGCTGGAAAGCACAAGCAGCCGTACTCCGAGCGCTACCCAGCGACGAACCGGACCCAGACCGGTCAGCGAGCGAATTGCCAGCAGCACGATCGGCAGCGCCAAGGCGCCGAACAACAGCATCGCCTGCCACCACGTGAGGTATTCCAACCTCAGTGGCCAGCTCAGCGCGAGAATGGATGACGAATTCGCCATTCGAACAGAGGAATTAGCCACAGATGAACACAGATGACTCAAGACAAAAAACGGAATGAAGCCTCATCTGTGTGCATCTGTGTTCATCTGTGGCAAAAATTAGAATTCAAATACCTGAAGCCGATTGTTTCCGGCATCGACGGCAATGATCCGATCATCCTTATCTACGGCCACGCCCCACGGATACGCCAGCTCCCCGGGCTCCCGGCCGGCCATGCCCCAGATGCCGAGGCACGCGCCGGATTTCGGATCGATCCGCTGGACGCGGTTATTCCCAAACTCGCAGACAATCAGATTCTTCTTCGAATCCATCGCCAGTCCGTAGGGAAACCGAAATTCACCGGGCCCCGAACCAACCTTGCCGATCGCGCGGACGAACGTGCCATCGGTCTTGAAGATCTCAATACGGTGATTACACGCATCGGTAACGTAAAGCACATCACCGTCGATCAACATCGATTGCGGCCGGGAAAACTCACCGGGGCCATCGCCGAATTTTCCGAATTCGAAGATGTACTTGCCGTTCGCGTCGAAAACCTGAATGCGATCGTGATCGCCGTATTCGCTGACGAAAATCCGACCAGCTGAGTCGAACGCGATATCAGTTGGATAGATGAACTGGCCGGGCCCTTCGCCTTTCGAGCCCCACTGCCTGATCGGTCCGTTGCCGTCGGGCTTGTAGACGAGCACGCGGTGGTAGTGCGTATCGGGAACGTAGACGTTCCCGTCGGGACCGATGGAAATCCCAACCGGCTTGCCTTGGAGCCACTGCGGTGTCTGCCATTCGGCGATGAAATTCCCGCGATGATCCAGATGCTGGATTCGCGCCTGACGATCAACGACGAAGAACGAATCATCGGCGGGTGAGTACGTGATCCCTCGCGGGTAAACGGTTTGCCCGGGGCCATTACCGGTTTCCAGCCAGATTGCATCTGGTGACTTAACTGGATCGCAACCAGTCAGCATGAGGACGACTGCGAGAAGCACCAGAGGCGTCAGACGAACGGCTCGACGTCCCGTGCGAAGGAGCAGCAGCGCCGCTGCGCCGAGGAACACGACCAACGCGCACATGAGCAAGCTCGCTTCGATCATCGCGTCGTAGCGGAGCATGTGAACCCACGTCATCAACATCGGGATCAACACCTGCGGATGCTGCGGCGAGATCAGCACGGTGGCCGGCACCTCGGTCAGTGAGAGCGCCGCAACAAAGGCCGCCGAGGCAACGAGCAGCGGCCATGCGAGCGGCCAGACAACATGAAATGCCGCGCGAGCCGGCGTGGCACCGTCGAGCGCGGCCATGTCGCGCAGCGCACGCCAGGCGCTTGAAGAAAATGTCGCCCGGGCGGCCGCGAGCGCGATCCAGCCGAAGCGCGCAATATAAGCAATCACTATGACCGGAACCCCCACGTACATCCAGCTCAGTCCGGCACGATTGTATACGCGGATGAGCGCAATCGCGACGAACTGCCCTCCGATCAGGAAGCTGAGCAGTGCAATCGTCATCGCGCCGCCAATGCGGATGACGCTCGCTGACGCCGCCAACACGAGTGCTACAGCGCCCGTGACGCCGGCGACGAGCATCGAGCCGCTTGCTTGTGGGCCGAATTCGGCCCAGACGCGTGAGGGGATGAACGTCCGCTTCAATGAAAGCATCAGCGCAATCAGCGGCACAACGAGCGCGATCACCACGACGGACCACGCGACAAGCACGATCCATCGCGGCGCATCCAGCGCCCGCGGCCAGCTTCCCGTTTCGACGTGTTCGGCGGTCGATAGTTTTCGCGCACCCACCGCCGCAACGACCGAGAGAATCGCAACCACGCCTATCAGGGGCAATGCCGTGGCAATTGCGGCGGCGGCGCGGGCGCGCTGGTTGGGGAGCACGAGCGCTCGTGGCGCGCCAGCGATGCCCATCGGCTGCGTGATTGGGTTGCTCGGTGAGCTGAACGCGCCGGTTTCAAAGACCATTCGCACTTCCGTTGCAACGACGCTGATGCCGGTCGGTTCGTAGACGGCAAACTCCTGCATCGCGAGCACAGAGACGATCGAAGTCGCTGCGATCGCCGGAGCAAACATCTCGCGCATCGCGACACGCCACAACACGCCATCGAGCGCGGCCTGCTGTTGCGTTTGCACGTCCCCGCGGCGAAGCGCCAGCCCCATCAAGATCGCCGGCACCGGCCAGAGCCAGGTCGCCAGAGACCAGATGCATCGCGCGACGTCGAAGAACCCGGCAGGTTCCAGCGCGATTCCGAGCAGCCGGATCAACTGAGCCCAGCCGTAGGAGATAACCAACGAGGGGAGGAGCAATCCGATCGGCAGAACGAACCAGAGCGCCGACGCGATCCAGCCGCGTCCGCGTCCCAGCACAATCGCCGGCACGATGGCAAGCGCGGCCGCGACGATCGCAACTGAGCCGTTGTAAAGGCACGTCCGTGCGAGCAGCGCCGCTCGGAACGGGTCGATGCGCAACTCGGCGAGCGTCGTTGGATTCGAGATGAGCTGCAGGATCACCCAGATCAACGGCGTTGCGGAGCACACGATGACGATGAACCAGACGATCCCGACACTCGAGATCGCGCCTCGCCCTTGCGCACCTGGCGTGCTCACTCGTCCCGACCTTCGAGAATCGCCGTTGCGCGACGTACGGCGGCGGGCAACGCTCGGGCGACCTCGTCGTAGTTCACCTGCATTGGTTTCGGTCCGGTTGCGCCCGTGCGCGAGGACCACCCGGCGAACTTCGCTTCGATCATCTGCTGTTCAACCTGCTTCGAAAGCAGGTAATCGACAAGTTTCCTCGCGTCACCGGGATGCGTTGCGTTCGCGACGAGCGCGACCGTCGTTGGGATCATCAGCGTTCCGGCCGAATCCTGATCCGGCAGGATCGGCTCGAGCTGTCCTCCCTCGCGCTGCATGGCGGCAACGTCGTCGTTGTCCGTCAGACCGAGCACTGCCGTTCCATTGCCCACCGCTTCGGCGACGGCACCGTTTCCGCCGAGCAGCTTGATCTGGTTCGCGTGCAGACCTCGGAAGAACGCCGTCGCGCGTTCGTCACCCCAGGCAACAAACAACGCGGCGACGTGTCCGCCGGTTGTGCCGGCCGTCGGACGGGCGATCGCGAGCTTGCCTTTGAATGTCGGATTACTCAGCTGCGCAATGCTGGAGATCGACCCGCTTGAATCCCGGATGGAACGTGCGATCACACGCGCGCGCAGGCCGTTGCCGGTCCATCGATGCTGGACGTCGCGATAGCGCGGCTCGATCTCGTTGGCCGCGGGGGATTCGTAGGGTTGAAACAGTCCCTCTTCGGCGAGGTTGATCGTGTGAAACGGTTCGTTACCCCACCACACGTCGCATTGCGGATCCGATTTCTCAGCGCGAAGCCGTTCGGCCAGTCCGACGGACTTGCTCGCTTCGGTGTCGGTCACGAGCGTGACCTTGATCCCGGTTTGACGTTCGAAAATCTCCACGATCGGTGCGGCAATCGGCTGATCAACGCTCGTGTAAAGTGTGATCCGCCGCTCTGAGGTTCGATCGCAGCCGGCGGGGCCGAGGGACGCGGAAAGAAGAAAGAGGATGGCGAATAGCGCAATCCTCAAACCTCGATTCTCCATCCTCGGTTTCCTCTACTTGCTCGGCGCGGTGGTGGGCTGCTGCGGGGACGGGGTCGTCGCGTCGTCATGCTCCATCGAGCTGAAATACTCGCGCACGACTTTCTGGGCCGATCGGCTGATGCGTTCGTCGTCGATCTCGTCGGATTTTTCGTCGGTCGCAGCGCGGGCGACGTCGCGCAGCGATACCTTCGATTCGCCGCGGATCGGCTTGTTGTCCTTGATGTAGTTGCTGGCGAGGATCTTGCCGTTCTCGTCGTCCTGTGATGGGGAGACTTCCTTTTTCACCTGGAAGGGCGCCTGCACTTTGCCGCTGCGATCGCCCGCGCCGAAGCCGCCGTTGTTCGGCTGGAGACCGTTGTTCGCCTGGCCGTTCCACTGGCCGGGCTGCTGGCCTTGCTGGCCTTGTTGGCCGCCTTGTTGCCCGCCGGGCTGATTGCCGGCGGCCTGTGCGCCCTGCCCGTTCATCGCGTTCTGCGCATCCTGCTCGGCGGCCTGACCCGCCTGTTGCGCCGCGGCAATCTGCTGCGCATCCTGCGCGGCCGCCTGCATCTGCTGCATCTGCTGCTGCATTTGCTTCATCGCCTGGGCCATCTGTTGTTGCTGCTGTTGCTGCTGACCTGGTTGATTTTGCTGCCCCTGTTTTTGTGAACCCTGCTGACCCTGCTGCGCCCGCTGCTGTTGCTGCGCGGCCTGCTGCATTTGCTTGGCGATCTGTTGTGCGGCCTGCGCCATTTGCTGAGCCGTCTGCTGCGAATTCGCCTGCGCCTGCATCTGCTGCATCATCTGCTGGATCTGCTGTTTCTGCTTATCATTGGGACCCTGGCCGTTATTCATCTGCTGCATCATCTGCTGGGCCATTTGCTGCAGCTGTTGTTGAGCTTGCTTGTCGCCCTGCGCCGCCTGCTGCATGAGCTGCTGTGCCTGCTGCGCCTGCTGCTGATTCAGTCCTAGCTGCTGCTGCATCTGCTTTTGGACGTCCTGCTGCGCCTGCGGATTCTGAGCCATCTGCTGAAGCGCCTGCGCCATCTGCTTCATCTGTTCGGCGGCCTTTTCCTGTTCCTTCTGATCCATCTTGTCGAACTTTTCGAGCGACTGTTCGAGCTGTGTAACGGCCGAATCGAAATCGCCCTTGGCGAGCGCCCGGTGCGCCTCTGCGATCGGTCCCTGCCCGGCGGCGGGCTGTTGCATCGTCTTGAGCAATTTTGCGTCGTTCTGCGCCTGCGCGAATTCCTGGCTGGAGTTCAGTTGTTCCTTCAGCGCGGCATTCATGTCCTGAAGCGCCTTATACGCGCTGCGCTTCGTCGCGTCCGGATCCTTGATCGACTGGTTCTGAAGATTCGTCAGCTCGGCCTTGGCGAGCTTGATCGCCTCGTTGTCGGCCATTCCTTTGGGTACTGCGTTCACGGTTGCCAGCGCGCTCTCGACCGTTCGCTTGGCGTCATCCACCTTGGCCTGTTTTTCGGCTTGTCGTTGCTTCGCCTCCTCTCGGCCGAAGAGATCGAGCGGGTTCATGTAGCGAGCGGTCAGGAGCGCCAGCAGCGCCACGGCAATCGTTGCATACGCCGGACGCGGGAACTTCATGGGGAAATGCCGCCAGTAATCGATCACAACTTTTTCCGCCGTCTGCTCCGCGTCGCGCACCGCCGCCAGCGCAAACGGATCATTGCTCGGCCGCACGTAGAGCGCCGTGCTGATCTTTTCCTTCAGCGCAAGTTTCTGATCGATTGCCACCGCCGCCGCGCTGCGCGATGGCCGGCGAACGATCGCGTAAATGATCGCCGCGAGAACGGTCGCCCCCAAGCCGGACCACAGCCAGATCTGATACTGCGGCGGGCGGACACGAAAGAGCTTGTCCACGAGGATCGCCACCCACACGGCTGCAGCAAAAACAAGCGTCGCCTTTGCCAGCGCCTCGATAAAACGGGCGAACGCGAGCTTGTTCTGGACCGAAGCGACGTGTTGGTCGAGCCTGCTCATCGTCGTGGAACCTCCCCCACTGGGGTTACGGACGCGCCCGCGATGAAGCGGACGCGTGGCAGCCGATTCTACGCTTCGCCGATGCCCGGCACCACATTGGATTTCGGAGTAACGGCGCGGTTACTTCCAAGTATTTCGACGGGGATCGACAGCGTAAGTTTCGCGGCTAATGCGTTGCGGCATGGGCGCGAACTTGTTTCTCCGCATGGTAACTGCTGCGGACGAGCGGTCCGGCCTCCACATGCCGGAGCCCTTTTTGCTCACCTCGCATTTTCCATGCGTCGAATTCGTCGGGGTGAACCCAGCGCTCGACTGAAAGATGCTGAGCGGTCGGTTGCAGATATTGCCCGAGCGTGAGGATCTGGCAGCCGATCGAAACGAGATCGTCCAGCACCGATTCGATCTCCCCTTCGGTCTCACCCAAGCCGAGCATCATGCCGGTTTTGCTGACCAGGCCCTGCTGCGTGGCAATCTGCAGGAGCTTCAGACTGCGGTGATACTTGGCTTGCGGGCGGACGCGATGGTAAAGGCGCGGAACGGTCTCGATGTTGTGATTCAGTATTTCCGGGCGCTCGTTCAGGACAAGTTGAAGTGCCGGCCAGTTGCCGCAGAAATCGGGGATGAGAACTTCGACGCTGGTGCCCGGCGCATGTGATCGAATCTGCCGGATCGTCTCAGCCCAGACCTGCGCGCCGCCGTCGGCGAGCTCGTCGCGGTTGACGCTGGTGATCACGACGTGACCGAGGTTCATCGTCGCGACGGCTTCGCCGACGCGGCGCGGCTCATCGAGATCCAGTGTGGATGGCTTCCCGGTGGCTATGTGGCAGAAACCGCAGGAGCGCGTGCAGATGTCACCGAGGATCATCAACGTCGCCGTGCCGGCGTTCCAGCATTCGCCGATGTTCGGGCATTTTGCGCTCTCGCACACCGTGTGAAGGCGCTGGTCGTGAACGAGGCGTTTCAGCTGGCCGAAGCCTTCGCCGGCGGGCATCTTCATTTTCAACCAGGAGGGCTTGCGCGCGCCGCTTACGCCCAATGCGTTATTCGCAGGGGAACCATTAACCACGAGATGATTAAGAGAAACGTTCATCGAATGGCCGCACCGAAGTCTAGGACGTGGTCCCGATCCCCGCAACTTGCAACGTTTTCCGCAGAGATTCACACGAACGTGCACGGTTTGGCCAGCGCACGCTTCAGGTGGCGCATGTAATCCTGCGCGCGAATTTCAACGCAGCCAAATCGGCGCAGGTGCGGCGTGGAAGCTTGCGTGTCGAGCAACTCATAGCCGCGGTTTCGCAGGCGATCGACCAGGTGCACCAGCGCCACCTTGCTCGCGTCACGCGCGCGGTAAAACATGCTTTCGCCAAAGAATGCAGCGCCCAGGCTCACCCCGTAAAGGCCGCCGGCGAGCTCGCCGTTTTGCCAGGCCTCAACGCTATGCGCAAATCCCAGGTCGTGCAGCCGGCAATAGACGTGGATCAACTGATCGCTGATCCAACTGCCGTCGGCGCGCGATTCCATGCAGGCGCGCATGATGGTCGGGAAGTCGTGGTCGATCCGAATCTCAAACCGGTCCTGTCGGACGATTTGCTCGAGCGAGCGCGGGATGTGAAACGCATCGAGCGGCAGAATCCCGCGGGGGTCGGCCGTGTACCAGCGGGTCGTGCCGTCGCGATCGGTCATCGGAAACGCGCCTTGCGAGTAGGCGAGCAGGAGCGTTTCGGGATCAAGCGCAGCGGCATGCATGGCGTGTAAGAGATTGTTCCCCGCCCGACGCGGTTTTGCAATTTCGTTCGCTTGGGAGCGAATGCGAGTTGTGGGTTATTGGACGGGTTCCCGTCCGCTGAAGCGAGCAGGGCCACCCAACGGGCGCGCGCCCGGGCGGTTTGCGCAGGACAGGGAGCTATTTAAACTTGGCAAGTTGCTCGGGCGTGAGGATCGCACGGACTTTTTCAACGCGGTCCAGCAAATCCTTGCGGGTCGGCTCGATGCTGCCTTCGCCGATTTCCGCGAGCGCAGCGACCAGGGCCGCCTGCTCTTTTTCCTTTGGCGCGGGCGCCGCTGCATGGGCTTCGATCAGGTGCTGCAGACGGTCCCGCTCCGCCTGTCCGATGATCAGGCCGCCCTTTCCGGGAATCTCACCCAGCTTTGCGATTTGCTCCGGCGTAACGCCAAGCGACTTCGCGTAGGCACTGTCATGCGTGAAGCGCCAGCGCGCGGTGAATGCGGCATCCTGCTCGGCCGTGAGGATGTCGTTGCGATCGGTCGTGAAACGGAGCGACCAGGTGCCGTCCTTGGCCGATTTGTTGGCATTGAGCGTGTAGGCGCCGGACCGCACCAGGTACGAATCGTTCGGTCGCACGCGAACGCCATCGCGCGGGACTTGCGGCGCCTGCGGCGCCTGCTGGCCGAACAGGTTGCGGAGCCGCATGCCCGGCGGCATCACCGGCGTCAGATCTTTCGAATCCGCGCTCGATCCGGACAGCGAACCGACGATGACCCATCCGGCGGCGAAGAGCATGACGACCAGCAGCACTCCCGAAACCCACGCCGTCAGGTTGCGCTGCTCGGCCGGATGCGAAGTCGTCGCCGTTGTCGGTTTTGAAGTTGTCGCTTGCTCGGTCTGCATCGTCATCAGCACTTCATTGCGCGCTCGTTGGCGTCGTCGGTGTCGGGGCAGGAACCCGCAGGTCCCACGGATCCAGGCCCGTTAGCGCATCGCGCGGCAGCACCGTGCCGACGTGCCCATCGTGATACAGGTAATTCGATCCGAGCCGCACCCCGTGCCGGTATTTCTCGACGACGCGGTCGAAGTCGTTCAACTCCATGTAGTAGTCGCGCTCGGTCGTAACTTTTTCGCCCATAACGACGACTTCCGAGCTGGTCAGCCCGCCGAAATTTTTGCTCCCGAGCCGAATGCGCTTGTCGGCCAGATGCTTGTTCAAAACGTACGAATGATATTCATACGGCTCGGGCTCGATATCTTCCGGACAGATCATGACCGCCGGCGTGTAGGGGCGCGCGGGGAAGACGTCTGGCTTGTAGGGCATCTCGACGTAGCTCGTGTTACCCCATGGCGGCGGATGAGGCGCGCCCTTGAGTTCCTTAAATCCAGCACGCATCGGCCACCGCTCGTTCGGTGGATAGTTCGTGCCGAGCGTGGTTGGTTGACCGTCGAGGCCGTCGGGGCCGACGGGGAATAGCCAGCCCTTGTTCTCGGCGGTGTAAGTGGATAGCAACATCCCAAGTTGTCGCAGATTTGACTGGCACGCGACGCTGCGCGCCTGCTTCTGAGCGCGTGCCAGTGTCGGTAGCAGGATCGCGATAAGAACTCCGACGATCCCGATGACGACCAGCAGCTCGACGAGTGAGAACGCGTCGCGGGCGCCATCTATTTGCTTCGATTTCATGCATCACCTCGGGTCCGACGTGGCTGGAACATATTCTCGCACGAATCCTGACGCGCGGGCAAGGACGATGTTTCACCGCCCCACGGATATTCGCACCGGACAGTCAACCCTTTCACCGGATTGCCCCCATCCGTAATGTTCATGTCGTGGCGACCATTGTTCAGGACGCGAAACCCGGGAAATTCTCACGACTGTCCCCGGCCATCGCGTCGGCGCTGCTGGCGACTGCCGTATTTGCCGTGACGCTTGGCGGCACCTACATCTACGACGATTTCGACGTCTTCCAGCTCGATCCCCGCCTTCACAACCCCTCAGCCTGGGGTCAATACTGGACCCAAAGCTACAACGGCGGCGTTGACAACCTCTACCGGCCACTGGTTTCGATGAGCTATGCGGTCCAGTGGTGGCTGCATGGGGCAGACGAATCGGATGCGTGGAAGTTTCACTTGGTCAACCTGCTCCTCCACGCCGCGGTGGCCGCAGTCGTGGCCGAACTGGCGCGCAGGCTATCAGGGCTGAGACTGGCGTGGATCGCGGGGTTGCTGTTCGCGGCGCATCCGGTTCACGTCGAAGCGGTTGCGAATATCGTTGGGCGCGCCGAGCTGATGTGCGCGCTCGGCGTCGTCGGTGCGCTCGTGTTGTTCCTGCACGAACCGATGACGACCGGTCGCGCGTTCGCGATCACGGGATGTTTTGTTATGGCGGTGCTCAGCAAAGAGCAAGGCATGCTCGCGCCGCTCTTGATCCTGCTCCTCTGTCTCTCTCTCTGGGAGAGAAGACCAGAGCGACGCGCGAGCCTTGTGCTGATCATTCTCCTGACCTGGTCGCTGGCCGCGTATATCGTATTTCGCGAATCGATCCTCAAATTCTGGTGGGATCGCAATTTCCTCGATTGGACGATTAACCCGCTGGTTCGCCCTGACGCCGATCGCTGGCTGATGCCCTTCGTCCTGCTCGGCCACTACGTCATCTTGCTGGTGTTTCCCTGGAAACTCTCGCCCGATTACGGCGCGAAGGTGATCGGCTGGACCATCCGGCTGGCCGATCCATATCTGTGGATCGGGATCGCAGCCGTCGTTGTCTGGTCCATCTGGTTGATCATCGCGCTGGTTCGGCGCAGCCGTGTTGCAATCTTCGCCCTGCTGGCGCTGGCCGTCACGTACGGGTTGGTGTCGAACTTCATCATGCTGATCGGAACGAATTTCGCCGAACGGCTGATGTACCTGCCCTCCGTATTCTTCATGCTCCTTGTCGGATTGTCGCTTCAAACGCTGCCACGCAAAGTATTGGTTCCCGCACTGACGGTGCTACTTATCCTCGCCTGCGCAAGGTCCGTCACCTACGCCCGACGTTGGAACGATCGCCTCAGCTTCTATCAAACGAGCCTGCGCGAACAGCCGCGATCGATCCGGCTCGACATCCTTGTCGCATTCGAGCAGATGTCCCGCGGCGACATCGATGCGGCCGAAACAACGGCAGAGCATGCGGCGAACAAATTGCCCGAATACTGGGAAACGTGGGTGCTGCGATACAAGGTGGCGCTCGAGCGCGGCGACTTCGATGCAGCGGGCAGATACCTGGATATCGCGGCAAAAACGCCGCGGGCGCCGCTCGGGCGAATCGTCGGCTTCATGAACGAGCTCGCCGCGCAACGGGCACGGGCGGGTCGTTGAGATCGTCCTCCGTCACGCGTGCCTGCCGCGGGCTGTAATACCGGCGCAGCCACCTGCTTAAGCCGTCCAAGCCGGGAAACAGCACGCGCTCCGTGATATTCGCCTGGTCCAGCTTGTCGCGTATTTCCCACTTGAGCGACGCGGGAATGATGATCCGTCGCCCCAGGCCGCGGCGCAATTGAAGCCACTCGTCGAGCTGCGCGCGCGGGCTGGACATCAGCGACATCAGCGCAAACTGGTTGACCAGCCGATCGTTCAGCGACGGCGGCTCGAGGAAGATGACGAACCCTTTTTTCGAGGCGAGGCGATCGAGCTTGGCGAGCGTCGGCGCCGCCCGGTCGAGCATTTCCGTCGTAAACACATCGGCCTGCTCGCGACGCAGTGTCTGCCGCAGCCGCGACGGCACGAGGTGATGCGCAGCAATGTAATCGACGCACCAGACGACGCCGTCCAAGTCGAAGCTTGCGAGGTTCTGCGTTGCGAAATGAAGGGCGACGAACGGGGAAAACGTCCAGTCGAGCAGCCGCGTCGGCACACCGTGATGCTGCGCCAAAGCCAGCCAGTTCCATGTGGAATCGCCGGGGACGGAATCGCGATGCGCGTATTTCCGGAAATTGCGAAGCAGGTGCCCTTCCGCCTTGGCATACGCGCCGCCGAGCCGCGCAAGCGAGGTCGTCAGATCCTCAGCCGCACGATTCATGCCACGAAATGCGAGGTTCGAGCGAAAGCGCCCAAGCGCCGGTTTCCAGGCATGCGCGAAGAGTTCATCAGTCAGGTGAGACCAGGATTTGGCCCGGATGCTGCGCATGAAAATCCGAAATTCGAATATCGGAAATCCGAAACAAATCTCAAATCTCAAATCTCAGATTGGCGACTCGGTTGTTTCGAGTTTCGAAATTCGGATTTCGGATTTGGACTGTTTTCACTTCATCTCGATCACGCCACCTGCAATCCGGCCGCCGCTGTTGCCGCTCGGGTCGGTCTTCAGGTCGTCTTCCTTGGCGTGGACGATGACGGATCGACCGAGCAGCGAATTGTCGCCGTGAAGCGAGCAGCCGGGCAAGATCACCTCGACGTGAACATTGCCGTGCCCGTCGGCGGTCACATTGCCGAGATCTCCAGCGTGCCGCTGCATCGTCGTCATCTCCCCTTCGCGCGGCGGTGCGCCGCCGTGATGCATGCCGGTGGGGTTGTAATGCGCTCCGGCGCTCGAGAGGTCGGGCGCGCTCAGATCCCCTTTCTCATGGATGTGGAAACCATGCTTCGTATCAGGGGTCAGCCCCTTGAGATCGATCACGACCTTCACGCCGTGATCGCCCTCCTCCGCGAACGTGATCTTCCCCGTGACGTCGTTATTCGATGGCTGAGTGGCCGCGGCGGCGGATGGCTTAATCGTAGCGATCGCGTGCCGCTCGCCCCTGGCCTCGGGCTCTTGCTGCATCGTCTCGCAGCCGCTGATGAGCAGCAGTATGGCAAAGCTGAGAACTGGCACGAGCCGTTGACAAGGGCGAGTCATTGATGTCTCCAAAGAACGAGAGCCGTTCGTACGTAACGTCTTATTAATTGAGGACCTACGCCGGCCCATCGTGGAGAATCGTACGGCTTGCCACACCGCAGCGGAATGGACATTCCTCACCGGCGCATAACGGGAAAATTGCCACGCCGTCCGATAGAATCAGTCGCGCTGTGCGGGTGTCCCCCGGGCTGCGGAGCCGGTTCGATGTGTCCTAACTTCCGGCCGATACGTGCTCTATGGTTGTGATTCGCCCCGTTGCAAAGACCGACCTGGATCGGCTGGTTGAGCTTGCCAGCCAAGCCGGTGTCGGCCTGACCAACCTGCCCAAGGACCGCGCGCTGCTCAAGAAGCGGATTGATCGCTCGATCGCCAGCTTTGCCGCCCTGCCGGTCGATAAGCCCGGCGGCGAGAACTACTTGTTCGTCATGGAGGACGTCGAGACGAAAAAGGTCGTCGGCGCCTGCGGCATCATGGCCAAGGTCGGCGGCTACGAGCCGTTCTATTCCTACCAGATCGAAAAGTCCGTCTTCGAATCCAAGCTGCTGAAGATTCATAAGGAAGTGCCGATCCTCAAGCTCGTCGAAGAGCACGACGGCCCGTGCGAGATTGGCAGCCTGTTTCTCCTGCCCGATTATCGTGGCGACGGAAACGGCCGGCTGCTGCAGCTCGTGCGCTTCGTCTTCATGGCGAATTTCCCCGAAGCATTCGAATCGACCGTCGTCAGCGAGCTCCGCGGGGTCATTGACGACAAGGGGCATTCGCCGTTCTGGGATGCGCTTGGAGCTTTCTTTTTTGGCATCGATTTCGCCGAAGCGGACCGGCTCAGCGTTGTGAACAAGAAGTTTATCGCCGAGCTGATGCCCGATCACCCGATCTACATCCCGCTGCTCCCCACGAGCGCGCAGGATGTGATCGGCAAGCCGCACAAGGACGGCGTGCGCGCGGTCAAGAACCTCGAAGACGAAGGGTTCAAGTTCGCCGGCCAGGTGGACATCTTTGATGCCGGGCCGGTGCTGAGCTGCGCGCGCGATCAAATTCGCACGATTCGTGATAGCAAGGTGGCACCGCTCGTCGGCGTGGTGGACGAGCCGATCGATTCGCCGACGTACATCATCGGTTCTACAACTACCGACTTCCACGCTTGCAAAGGCCCGGTCGATACGACCAGCCCGCGCGGCATCAAATTGACTACCGAATGCGCCAAGGCGATGAAGGTCTACGTTGGTGATCCGATCCGTTATGTCGAGCTGCTCGCACCCACGTCGAAATCGCAAACCGAATCGACCTCGGTCCTTCAACCCGCCGGTCCGCCCGCTTCGGCGGGTGGATGAATGAATGAAGCCCGCTCACTTCATCAACGGCTCCTGGACCCAAAGCTCAGGCGCGGAATTCCACTCGACCAACCCCGCGACCGGCGAAGTCGTCCATATCGCCCACGCCGCCACGCGCACCGAAATCGATCGTGCGATTGCTGCCGCGCGCGTCGCCTTTGAAATGTGGTCCAGCGTTGCGCTCGATGAACGCATTCGGTTTCTTCACGCGTTCGCCGACCAACTCAGGAAACGGAAGCCCGACCTGATCGACGCCATCTGTCTCGAAACTGGCAAGCCAAAGTGGGAATCCGCCACCGAAGTTGATTCGATGATCAGCAAGGTAGCGACATCGATCGATGCCTTTCACGAGCGACGAAAGCCCAGCGAAAAATCCGCGTCGGGAATCACTTCCGCGACACGATATAAGCCGTTCGGCGTCGTCGCGGTCTTCGGCCCATTCAACTTTCCCGGTCATCTTCCGAATGGTCACATCGTTCCGGCGCTGCTCGCGGGCGACACGGTCGTGTTCAAGCCCAGCGAAATGGCCCCGCTTGTCGCTCAGCTGACAATTGAATCTTGGCAGCAAGCCGGAATTCCTGATGGCGCGATGAACCTGGTTCAAGGTGGACGAGAAACCGGCCAGATGCTCGCGGCACACCCCGGCATCGACGGCGTGTATTTCACCGGCAGCTTTATCGCCGGCCGGGCGATCAATCAGGCACTGGCTGATCAACCAGGAAAGATCCTCGCGCTGGAAATGGGCGGCAACAACCCGCTGGTGGTTGATCGCGTCGCTAACCTCGATGCCACCGCATATGCGACAATTCAGTCTGCTTACATCACTTCCGGGCAGCGATGCAGCTGCGCGCGGCGGCTGATCGTGATCGACAACGAACCGTTCATTGCGAAATTGGTTGAGATGATTTCCCGCGTTCGCGTGGGCAAGTACACGGACTCGCCCGAGCCGTTTATGGGTCCCGTCATCTCCGACGCCGCGGCCGACCGATTGCTGGCCGCGCAGTCAGATCTTTCGAGTCGTGGTGCAGAACGGATTTACGAAATGAAGCAACTCGGTCTTCGCCGCGCGCTCCTTTCGCCCGGACTGATCGACGTTTCGGAGGTTCGCGAACGAAGCGACGAGGAGCACTTTGGACCCTTGCTGCAACTGATTCGCGTGAAGAATCTCGACGAAGCCATCGCCGAGGCGAATCAAACTCAGTACGGCCTGGCCGCCGGATTGCTGACCGACAATCGCGCGTCGTGGGAGAAGTTCTACCGAAAGATCCGCGCCGGCGTCGTCAACTGGAACCGCCCGACGACGGGCGCAAGCAGCGCGTTGCCCTTCGGCGGCGTCGGCTGCTCGGGAAACAACCGTCCCAGCGGCTCCTGGGCGGCCGACTATTGCAGCTATCCGGTTGCGACAATGGAATCGGAAACGCTGACTCTTCCGGCCTCGTTGTCACCTGGAATTTCAATTTGAACCACGGATAAACGCAGATGAACACAGATTTTTAGGAATCCTTTTTTCATCTGCGTTCATCCGCGTTCATCTGTGGTTAATTCGATGCCTGCTCACGAAGTCAATTTCGACTGCCTCGTCGGCCCGACGCACAATTACTCCGGTCTGAGCTACGGCAATATCGCTTCAACGACGCACAAGCTCAGCGCGTCGCATCCGCGCGAGGCGGCGCTTCAGGGCTTGGCGAAGATGAAATTCGTCGCGAGCCTCGGACTGGTCCAGGGAATCCTACCCCCGCAGGAGCGGCCACACGTCGCAACCCTTCGGGCGCTGGGATTCAGCGGCTCTGACTCGCAAATCCTCGAAAAGGCGCACCGCGAGAATCCCACGTTACTTGCCGCCTGTTGCAGCAGTTCCAGCATGTGGGCTGCCAACGCGGCGACGGTTTCGCCCAGCGCCGACACCGCCGATCACCGCGTACACTTCACGCCGGCGAACCTGATCAGCCAGTTCCACCGCTCGATCGAACCGCCGGCCACCTCGCGCATCCTGCGCGCGATATTCGCGGATGAATCGGTCTTTGCACATCACCCGCCGCCGCCGTCGGCATCGCATTTCTCAGATGAAGGCGCTGCCAATCACACTCGGCTGTGCAGCGCGTATGACCAGGCCGGCATTGAATTGTTCACGTACGGCCGCGTCGCGTTCAACCCTTCGATCGCGGGCCCGAAATTGTTCCCCGCGCGACAAACGCGTGAGGCGTGCGAAGCGATCGCGCGCCGACATGGACTCGACTCGGCGCGCACGATCTACTTCCGGCAATCTCCCGAAGCGATCGATGCGGGCGCATTTCACAACGACGTCGTCGCCGTCGGCAACCGCGATGTGCTTTTCTTTCATGAGCACGCGATTGCCGAGCGCGACGCCGTACTTGCCGAGATTCGTGAGAAGTTGCCGGGCGTGCGGCCGGTGCAAGTACCAGCCGAAGCAGTACCGCTTGAAGATGCGGTATCGTCCTACCTGTTTAACAGCCAGCTTCTCTCGCTGCCGAACGGCAAGACCGCGCTGGTCGCGCCCACGGAGTGCGAGCAGAACCCGCGCGTTCGTGCGTACATCGAATCAATGCGTTCTGGCGGCGGACCGATCGATGCAGTCCATTTCGTTGATGTCCGCCAAAGCATGCAGAACGGCGGCGGGCCTGCCTGCCTGCGACTGCGCGTCGTGCTGGCCGATCTCGAGCTGTCGCGCGTGCAACAGGGCGTCATTCTCACCGACGCGCTGCATGAGCGATTGAAGCAGTGGATTGAAAAACACTATCGCGAAACGATCGAGCCGCGCGACCTCGTCGATCCGAAACTCCTCGACGAGTGCCGCGCAGCCTTGGATGAGTTGACTCAGATCCTGCGGCTCGGAAGCGTTTACGAATTTCAACGAGCCGGGTGACTTCGGCGCCTGCGACGAGCTAGCGCCGGCACGCCAGCGATGAGAAGGGCCATCACGCCGGATGGTTCGGGAACGGCGCTGGCGAGATTCCGCCAGTCTTGTGGCGTCGGCTCAGCAGTGCCGGTGGCGTGCATGCCGAAGTTCCCCGCGAGCGCGTTGAAGTCCATGAGGTTCACAACGCCGTCATGCGTGAAGTCGGCCTCGAACCACGCCTGCCCGCTCTTGCCGAAGTTTCCTGCCAGCACGTTGAAATCCAGCAGGTTGACCGTGCCGTCGCCGGTCGCGTCGCCGGGCATATGCTGCGGCATGAGCACGAAAACGTTGCGGTTGTCACTGCCCAGCCAGTACTCGCCGACGATCTCACCGCTGCGGTTGATCGCCTCGGCGCCGGAAAACGTGACACCGGCCGGCAGGAATTGCGACAGGTCAATAAAGGAATTCGTCCCCAGATCCCACGCGGCAGCCCGCAGGTTTCCTGCAGCATCCATCACGCTGCCAACGACCGTATTGCCGACAACATCGTTCGCGGCCGAGGCCACGAACGTGGCTGGCACAAGGTCATGCAAATCTTTCCCCGCGCCCGTCGTCACATCCCACTTGAACGCGTGGTTGAACGCCTCGCCGATCGGGGCCGTGCGCGCCAGACCCACGGCGGTGGTCCCGCGAATGCTGCCCGTGGTACTCCAGTCATATCCCTGAGGGTGAAGATCGATCGCGTGCACGCTGCCGAGATTGCTGATGTCCCAGGCGGCCGCGCCGAAGCGGTCTGTGCCGGTGATCTGCGCATACCCGGCGACCCAGTTGCCGTCGATCGACTCGGCGACCGTCGCCATGCCGTCATTGCGCGGGCTCTCGAGCGCGACGCGCTGCGAGCTTCCGTTGTTGTTCCAGACGAACCCGCGATCGGGCACCGGATTCGGCGCTTGCAGTCGATGGCCCCAGCCGACGTAGTGTGCACCGCTCACCGCGAAGCCTTCACCCCAGCTCAGGTCCGGCGCCGTTAACGCGGGCGTGGCCGAGGGACTGGCCCAGAAGGCAACCTTCGCCTGCCGCAGCGCGTCGGCCGTGTACGCGATACCGGCAATCTGGTGCGCGTCATCGACGCTGGCCGCCAGGGTGCGATACACGCCTGCGCTGATGTCCGTGCGCTGTCCGTCAAGCGTCCAGGCGAACGCGTGTTCGACGTTTCCCGTGACAGACCCAATCCCGTACCCCACTGCCATTCCTTCGGCAATGTCGTAGCCCTGCACAAAGTCAAGGCCGTTCGTATTCAGGCGTGTGAAGCTGTATGACGATTGAGCTTCGCACGGTTGAGTAACAAGCCCCAGGGCCATGCAGCCGACTGCCGCACGTACCGCAAACGCGAGCTTTGCACGACGCGGCTTAGCGATCGAGACAGGATCCTTGTTGATTTCGTGGTGCTGAATCATCCCTACTTCCTCTTCGAGTAATTTGGATCGCAACGAGCGACGCCCGTTTCCGTCCGACCAGCAATATTTAGCAGGGAAACATGAGACGCTCGTGAGTCACTTGCGCGCGCCGCGCGGAATCACGACGAAACGTCCGTCAAGCGGAATTACGTGTGGTTATAAAAATTGTTCGCACGTTATTGATCATCAATGCTGCCTTTGCGCGCGTCGAGGTCGCCGCGTGCGATGTCGCAGCGTGCGCGCCAGCGGTGCGAGTAAAATAGTGTGCACACTTGATCGCACCCATCTGACCAATTTCTCCGCGCTACGAAGAACGCAAGGCTTCGACCGGCAGGCCCGATCCGAATCGGCCGCCTGCCGCGGCGGGATGTCCGCCACACGGTTTGGATCGCAGAATCGAACCCGTCGAAGCGCGCGGGAAATGAACTTCTCCGGGGTCAGCAGTGAGGTGCGGCGCAAAGGAGTGAACCATGTTCGCGGTGAGAAATCACCTGGCGTGCGGGTTGTGCCTGGGCGCGGTATCGGCCTCACCGACGCTTGCGTCGGCGACGCTCGTCATCGTGCTGGTCATCGGCGCGGTCGTCTTGATCGGCGCACTGCTGGCTTTTGGCGTGCGTTTCATTCCGAACGACCGCGTCGGCATCGTCGAAAAACTGTGGAGCCTCAAAGGTTCCGTCGGCGAAGGCCGCATCATGGCATTCAACGGCGAAGCCGGCTACGAAGTCAGGCTGCTGCGCGGCGGTATCCACTTCTTCAAGTGGTTCCTGCAATACCGCGTGCACAAAGTGCCGCTGGTCACGATCCCGCAAGGCAAGATCGGCTACCTTTACGCGCGCGACGGTGAGCCCCTGGGACCAACCCAGACGCTCGGACGGGTCGTCGATTGCAACAACTTCCAGGACGCGGATGGTTTCCTTGGCGTCGGCAGCACGGACCGCGCGCTTGGCCAGCGCGGCCGGCAGCGCATGATTCTTCGCGAAGGCGTTTACGCGATCAACCTCGCGCTGTTCACGGTCATCACGGAAGATAACGTGTTCCACCTCAATCTCGGCGGTAAAGCCGAGCTCGAGAAACTCCTCGCCTGGCAGCGCGAGCTCAAGGAACTCGATGGCTTCAACCCCGTCGTGATCGGCGAGGAAATGAGCACGATGGATCCGCTCAATCCCGAGAAACACCTGGTCGTGGACTCGATCGGCATCGTCACCGTGCACGACGGCCCGAGCCTTTCGCCCGGCGAGATCATCGCGCCGGCGGTCGGCTCCGATCCGAGCGACGGCCACTATCACAACAACTTCCAGGACCCCGAGGAATTCCTGGCCGCCGGCGGTCGTCGCGGACGCCAATACGTTCCGCTGACGGACGGCACGTACTTCATCAACCGCTGGTTTGCCACGGTCGAGATGCAGCCGAAGACCGTCGTGCCGATCGGCTACGTCGGCGTCGTCGTCAGCTACTACGGCCCGATCGGCAAGGACCTCTCCGGCGACGCGTTCCGCCACGGCGAGCGCGTCGCCCGCGGCGAGCGCGGCGTCTGGGAGCGCCCGTTCGGCCCGGGCAAGTATCCGTTTAACACGTACGCGGGACAGATCATCCTCGTCCCGACGACAAACTTCGTGTTGCACTGGATCACCGGGCGCACGGAAGCGCACCGCTACGACGACACGCTCAAGAGCATCGAGATGGTCACGAAGGACGCCTACGAGCCGACGCTGCCGCTGTCGGTTGTCGTGCACATCGACTACATGAAGGCGCCGTCGGTCATCCAGCGCTTCGGTGACGTGAAGAAGCTGATCACGCAAACGCTCGATCCGATGCTCTCGGCTTACTTCCGTGACGTCGCGCACAAGAAGACGATGCTCGAATTGCTCCAGCAGCGCGATGACATCCAGCGCGAATCGCGGGCGGAATTGCAGGCTCGTTTCCGCGAGTTCGATATCGAGTGCGTTGACGTGCTGATCGGCAAGCCCGATACGGCTGAGGCCGGCGGCAAGATCGAAACGTTGCTCGAACAGCTTCGACAGCGGCAGCTCTCCAAGGAGCAGGTGCAGACCTACGAGCACCAGCGTCTGGCGGCCGACGAGCTGAAGAAGCTCAACGAGGCGCAGGCGCTGGCGCAGCGGCAGACGGAGCTGACCGGCTCGCAGGTGCAGATTCGAATCGCGCAGAACCAGGGCGAGGCGGACTTGGCGCGAGCGCGCATGCAGGCCGAGCAGATGGTCGTGACCGCCAAGGCCGAGGCCGAGCAGAAAACGCTCGCCGGCCGCGGCGAGAGCACGCGCATCATGCAGGTCGGTTTGTCCGAAGCGAGCGTGCTGATGAAAAAGGTCGCCAGCTACGGCGATCCGCGCCTGTACGCGCTGGCGCTGGTGACCGAACAGCTCAGCAAGAGCGCTCAACCCTTGGTCCCGGAGCGCGTCTTCATCAGCGGCGGCACGAGCGCCGGATCGGCCGAGCCCGCTTCAGCGGGCGGGCTCATCGCGCAGCTTCTTCAGTTGCTCGTCGCCGAAAAATCCGGCTTCGCGCCGTCGGGCGAAGCTGCCGACACGAACGGCCTGAAGGACTTCGCCGACCGCATGAGCAAGTCGGCGATGGCCTCGATCGAATCGGCGGTTGAAACCTCTCCAACCGCGCGGAATTGACCGCCACCCCTCCCTCTCCCTGTACGCAAGGAGAGGGCTGGGGGAGAGGGTGTATTTCTTCAGGTTCAGGGTTCGCGGCGGCGGACTAACTGATCAGGGATTCCATCCGCCGCCAACGCAGTATTGAACCGACTCGCGAGGATGTTGAAGTCCAGCAGGTTCACCTGGCCGTCGTAGTTGAAGTCGCCCTGGATGATCTCGCCGCCCTGCGGCATACCGGCGGCATCAAACCGCCGCGCATAAACTCCGTAGACGCTACCGTCCTGGTAGAGGCTCTCCCACGCCACCACGAAGTCGCCGCTGGAGTCCATCGCCACCGATGCATTCTGCTGGCGGTTTGTCGTGAACGTGTTGACCGAGATCTCGCCGCCCTGCGGCACACCGGAGGCATCGAACCGCTGCGCGTAAACGCCGTAGCTGCTCCCATCCTGCCCATCGCTCGTCCAAGCGACGACGAAGTCGCCGTCCGTGTCGGCCGCGATCGAGGGAGTTCTCTGATCGTTAGCCGTGTAGGTATTAATGCGGAACTCCGGGCCGACGGGCATCGCGTTGAGCAGCGTTCGCGATTCGAGGCGTTCGATGCACAAGTCGCAACCTCGGGTTGCGCGCGGTTCACCGCCGACGCATCCCGGTTCCACGTGCGAGCCGGACCCCGCCTTGATTGGATATGCGGCATGAGCGCCTTCTCCCTCGGCTCACATTACAGATAGACAGACGTAATCCAGCGCCGCAGAGGGACAACTTTTGTAAATCGGAACTGGCAATGGCAACGCGTACCTGAAGGCCGAGTTGATTCCCCCGGTTTGCCAGTTCCAAGCGTATACTTAACGTGCACGCCCGGCTTTGACGTGTCCGCCTCCGGTCAAACGAAGTCCCCAAGTCTATCGGCCGGCATCGTCGATGCGAGCAAAATCGAACTTGCGTGTGCCTGAGGCCGCGCCCCACCTTGCTCTCGAAACTCTTCAGGACTTCGCAGGCCGGATGAGTAAGTCGGCAAGGAAGTCGATCGAATCCGCGATGGACGTGCCCACTGCTGCAAAACGCAATTGAGTTTTCCCATCTTCACGCCGCGCGTGGACGGCGCACGTGCTGTCCCGCGCGGTTTTTCTTGAGTTTCTGCGCTCGATTCGGCATGCTTCGCTTACGCTTGGTCATATCGCTTTTCGCCGCTGGGTTGGAGTGAAGCATGTCGGAAGTCGAAACGTCACAGTTCTCGTGTGAAGGTTGTGGCAAAAGCTACCGCTGGAAGCCCGAACTTTCGGGCAGGCGCGTCAAGTGCAAGTGCGGGCAGGTGATGACCGTCCCGCAACCGGCCGCGCCCGATGCGCAAGAGGACTTGTACGATCTTGCGCCCACGGCAGATGAAGACGCGATCAAGGCGGCTTTCGCTGCGGCGCGCAAACAGGCGGCCGTCGCCGCCGAGCGCGCGCCCGCCACCGTCTCACCATCGACGCGCTCGCCAACGTCGCCGTTCATCGGTTATCAGCGCGGGCCGACGCAGCGCGAGCAGGAGCGTGCATCGCCCAGCGTCACGATGGACATGACACGCGACGTGTACGCACCGGTCGGACTGCTGCTCGCCGGCCTGGCAGCCTACGTTGGCTATTATGCTATTCGCTACGAAATGAGTGGCGCCGGCATCGCGCTGACCACGATGGGCCTGAGCATCATGACGGCGTTCAAGGCGCTGCTGCTGATCGGGTTCGCGTTCGTCGTCGCGGGCCCGCTGGGCGTGAGCTTCGGCGGCGTATGGACGGCGATCCTCAAGTTGGCCGCGATCGCCGTCTTTGCCGACGGCATGGCGACGTGGGTTGATGCGGGCGTGGCGAAAATCGCCGGAGGCGGCGGCGGGTTCGCGGGAATGATCAGCTTTCCGGTCACCCTCGGCGTTTTCTGGCTCCTGTTGATTTACCTCTTCAGCATGGACTCGGGCGACTCGTGGATGGTCGTGATGCTCCTGGCAGTCTTCAACTTCATCGTCCGCTGGGTCTTGCTGCTCGTGCTGCTGCAGATCGTGCTCGGCTGGGGCGGGGTGGCACCGACGGCAATCCCTGCAATCGCCGGCAGTACCGCGGGCGCATCGTCCTTTGCCGATCCGCAGGTTGCGCGCGTCACCGAACTCAAGGAAATGGAGCTGCTCCGCGAAGCACGCGAATACATCAAGGGCGGACGGCAGGAAGCATTTCTCAAGCCCACCGAAGCATGGTACGCGGCCGGCTGCAGGAAAGTCTGGTTCGAAGTCGAGCGCGACCTGGTCGGTAAGGCCGCGCCGGTTGCGGTGATCGTCGAGCTGCCAAGGGACAAAGTGAAGGACAAGGAAAAGCGCGCGAAGTGCTTCGAGATTCTCAAGACGTATTACGAAGAGCAAAACATGGCCTACGACCCGTCGTCGGTGGTGGACACGGGCGACGCATATCTGATCGTCGGCGTCAGATGAGACGATCGGGACTTACTCGGCGCGCGTCGCGGCGAACTTTCCCTTCGCGCTGACACCGGCGAACGTGGACCATTCCCACGTACCGCGAAACTCGTCGCCGTTCACATCGCCGATCAGCGTAACGTTGTTGTCATTCATGTTCGGATTCAGCGAAAGCCGAAGCGTGTTGCCCTGACGTGAGCCGGCCAGCTGCCCGCCGCCCAATTGCGGGCCGATCTTTGGCGGGTCGGCGAGCTTGTCGGTCACAGGCAAAAGCACCGGCCGCGATTGCCACGTTCCTCGAAAACTTCCGCCGTCGAAAATCGGCCAGGGAATGATCAACACGCCGTACGCCAGCGCGTTGCCGGTTTCGTCACCAACCGTGTACTTGAACTGCGTCGCGCCAACCAGGACCGGCTGATCTCGCGGCGGCGCCTGCTGTGATGGTTGTGCTGGGCTGTCCGCCGGCGTTGGCTTCGCCTGTTCCGCCTTCTGCCCAGGACGCTGCGCGCAGCCTGCGCCCGTGAGCAACATCAACAGGATCGCAGCAGTGATGTCACATTTCATGTCGGCTCCCCGTTGCAGCAATCATTTCAGGATTGGATAGTGAATCTTGAACGGTTGAGCAAACTGAACCCACGGCAACTTTTCCAACGTGATGATCCGATCCGAACGGTACGTCGCCCGATACGCCTGCGCGTCGCGCGAGGGTGGATCGCCCCAGCTCATGAACCACGACCATTGTCCTTGGGAGGCCAAAACTTCCGTGCTTGGCACGGCCCCCACTTCCCCCAACGCAATCGGCTTGTCGCCGGCAAGTTTCAGGAGCGAATCGTAATCCTGCTGAGCAAAGCCGCGTCGGTACACATCAGTCGCAAGGATGTCCACAACATCATCCCCCGGATAACACGCATCGTACGGCAGCACGTTGGCGTTCAGTTCATTGCAGTTATAGACCCAGATCAGGTTGCGCAGCCCGTGAAAGTTGACCAGTCGGTCGTAGAGCATCCGGTAGAGCTTCTTGTAGCCGTTCTCGCCCGCGCGCCCGCCCCACCAGAACCATGCGCCATTCATCTCGTGATACGGCCGCCAGAGCACGGGGACGTCTGCATTTTGCAGTTGCTTCAAGTGCCACGCGATCACGTCAACCTGCGATTTCCATCGTTCGTTCAGCCGCGTTCCGGGGGTCAGCAATTCATCCCAATCACGGTCACTCAGCTTGCCTTGGATTGATCCGGAGAACGTCACCGGTTCGTCGTCGATCGGGCGAACCGCATGCCACATCAGCGTGATGATGAATCCTTCGCGGTGGCGCTCGATCGCTTCATCCACGATGCGCTGGCGGAAGTTGATCCCGTCCCAATCGCCGGGGGCACTGAACCCGAAATCCTGCCCGAACAGTGCGGGATATCGCTCGGTCGCCCGGTGCACCATCACGAGTCGCGTCGAGCCAACCAGCGGCGCGCAGTGCTGGCCGGCGAGCGTCTGTTTTCCGGCGATGCTGCCGATGAATTCGAGCAGCCTCACCGCCTCGGGCGTGGTGTTCGGCGTGACGGGTTTCACGAGGATGTTGTCGCGTGAACGCGTCGTGGCCGCAACCGGCGCGGTGGTCGCGTCACCCGTGACGCGACCGGGGACAAGTCCAATCGTTAGAAGGGCTGCGAGCAACCACGAGGAGCGAGCAGTCATGTCGACGGCCTCCCGAAGCAACCACCCCTGAAGATGTTGCTGGAAAATATATATTAACGGGCGACAATCGTCATGCGCAGGCAGAGGAGCTTCCGATGAACTTTCAGTTTTTCGCGATCGGCGTGCTTGGATGCACGCTCGGGGTCACCTTGCCGGCCCGTGCGCAAGTCGAGTGCAACGGGTGGGGCGAGCTCCGCGGCATTCGCATCGACGGCGAGCTGTTCACGATCTCGACGCGACTCGCGATCGCCGGGCCGGGCTGGCGCGACTTTGGACAAATGGAACATTGGCGCACGCGGAACCCGACATACACGCGCAGCGCAGACACCAAAGCCATTACCTGCACCGGCCAAATCGGATTTCGCGGCGCGCCGCCGCTCGCATTCCGGCAAGTCGTGAAGGACGACGGCGCCGGCGGCGCCGTGATCACGATCGATGCGACGGCCGACGCGGACATGCATCTCGACGGCGCGTACGTCTTCATCGGCGTCCCGGCCTCCGACTTCGCTCAGGGCGGCGGCGAACTGGTCGGCGCTGAATCCGGAAATGACGCGCGCGTCAGCTTCGCGACGACGCGCCCGGCAGACGACCGCCACTATTTCGGCGCGCGTGCGCGCGGCGCACGTTTCATTTCCGCGCGGCACCGCTTCGACATCGCGCTCGACCAACCCCGCACGATCGTGATCAAGGATGACCGCAGCGCCGGCGAGAACCGCCTCAGCCTCTTTTTCCCGCTCCACACCGGCGACCTGAAGGCCGGACAATCGGTCAGCTCAACCTTTAAGATAAGGGCGTCGGGCGAGATCGATCGAACGGAAGCGATCGTGCGCATCGACCCATCTGAGCGACACAACACATTCGCAGGCATTGGCGGAAACTTCTGCTGGGGGACGCAATCGCCAACCGTTCCGTTCTACCTCCAGAATCTCCGGGTCAGCTGGGCGCGCGTCGCGATGCCGTTGCCCGTCTGGCAGCCGGACGAAAATGCCGATCCGGCCACCCAGCCGGCCGACGCGTTGCACGCTGAAATCCGCGAATCGTTCCGCATGGCCGTCGAATTGCGCAGGCGGAAGATCCCGATCATCATCAGCGCCTGGAACGCACCACCGTGGGCGCTGGCAGCGGCAACCCAAGATCGTCCGCGCCAGAGCCGACGGATCGACCCAGCCAAATGGAAGGCGCTTGCCCGGTCGATCGGCGCGTACCTGCTTGCATTCAAACAGGCCGTCGGCGCCGAGCCGGAATTGTTTTCGTTCAACGAATCGAACATTGGCATCAACGTGCTCTTGTCGCCAGAAGAGCATCGCGACGCGATCAAACGGCTCGGCGCGTATTTCGAATCGCTTGGTTTGCACACGAAGCTGCTGCTCGGCGACGCCAACGAGCCGCGCGCCGTCGATTACGTGGTCGCGGCGCTCGCCGATGCCGACGCGATGAAGTACGTCGGCGCGGTTTCGTATCACTCGTGGAATGGCGGCACGACTGAACAACTCGTCGGCTGGCGCGACCATGCGGAGCGCGCCAAGGTGCCGCTCATCATTGCCGAAGCCGGCACGGATCCAGAAGCGCACCGTTATCTGGCCGTACTGGTCGAGCCGTGGTACGCGATCGACGAGGTGGCATCGTACGTTCGCTGCATGAACCTCTCCCGGCCGACATCGATCCTGCAATGGCAGTTGACGCCAGACTACGGCCTCGTTCAAGGCGGCGAAGCGCCGGATAAACCGATTGTCACATCACAGCGCTGGTGGCAGTTCAAGCAGTTGGATCAGCTCACGCCGCCGGATGCGGCGTATCTTTCGACCAGCAGCGACCACCCGGAAATCACGGCCGCGGCGTTGGCAACCGCAGGCGAGGCGATCAGTGTGATTCACCTGGTCAACACGGGGGCGTCGCGCCAGATCAGGATCACCGGGCTGCCCGCGAAGCCCGGATCGATCTCCGTTCACATCACGGATGCTCGACGGCGAGTAAAAGCACTGGACCCGATACTCGTATCCAATGGCCAGACACGAGTGACCGTTCCGAGTCAATCGTTCGTGACACTGAGCATCCCGACAAACGTGCCGACTGGCCGGAAAGGTGAAAGTCCGCTAAAATGATGCTGCGCGCCGCGGGCGTAACTCAATTGGCAGAGTGCCAGCCTTCCAAGCTGGCTGTTGTGGGTTCGAGTCCCATCGCCCGCTCTTCTGCATCTTTGTCGCCAGTGCCCGCCACTCTCCTTATCGCGAAAGAGCGCCCAATGCGTGTTCAGCTGCGTCATTGGCACGATCTATCGCACGTGTCGCAATCATCGACTCATTATTGAACGGCGAGCCTCCCCCGACGCTGAGCATCGTGTTAAATCGGCCCGCGAGGATGTTGAAGTCGAGCAGATTGACTTGGCCGTCGTAGTTGAAGTCGCCTTGGCTGAACGTGCGCGGTTGCTGATTGAAATTCGCCGCGAGGATGTTGAAGTCCAGCAGGTTCACGCGGCGATCATGGTTGGCGTCGCCGGAGAGCGCGAAGAAGTCGAGTTCGATCGCGTCGCTGGTGATGCGGTAATCGCCGTCGGGCACGAGGTTCGTCAGGTTCCACACGGCTTGCGTTCCGGTGGCGTTGAAGGTGAACGTGCCGATGTCGTATAGCGGCTCGCCCTCGCCGAGGTTCTCGATGTAGAAGCTCGATCGGCCGTAATTGATGCGGGCGTCGCCGTCGAAGTTGAACGTGATCGCTTGTCGCGCTTCGTACTCGTAGCTCATCGACGTGACCTGCACGTTCGTCGCCTCGCGTTCGAACGCGCCGATGTCCATTCCCGCGCCTTGCGGGCGGGCGACGCCGCGCTGGTCAGTGCTGACGCCGTCAATCCACGCGCCGGCGTTGATCGCCGGGGAACTGGTGCTCAGCTGCATCGTGGGCGTCGGGCCGCCGTAGTTGCTCAATGTATTGAGTCGAGCGCTGGGCGTGTTGGGTAAGTCGCCGTCCGCGGTGAGATTGCCGCTGCCATCGGTGCAGAGGTTGTAACCGAGCGACGTGACCGTGCCGCCGAAGTTGACGATGTTCGCGCCGGCGTTGGCGAAGATCGTGCTGATGTACGTCGCTTCGGCCGATCCGCTGTTGACGGCGTTGAGCAGGCCCGCGCCGTTCGCGCCAACGGGACCGGCGCCGTTCCCGGCGAGCGTACAAGCGCGGAGCGTCATGGTGGCCGAGCCACCGGTTGCGACGTTGCTGATCGCCCCGCCGAAGCCCGAACCGTTGGCGGTGTTGCCCGCGATCGTGCAGTTGGTCAACGTGACCGAGCCGGGCGAATTCGTGACGCCCTGGTTCTCGATGCCGCCGCCCTCGTTGCCGGCGGTGTTGAGGATGATCGCGCTATTGGTGATCGTGATCGCGCCACCGCCCGGTGAGGCCAGTGCGCCACCGAATCCCGTGGCGACGTTTTCCGTCAGCGTGACCGCGTCGAGATTCAGCGTCGTCGCGCCGTTGTAAATGCCGGCGCCCGCGTCCGCCGCGCCGCGGCGAATCGTCATCCCGCTGATGTTCACCGTTCCGCCGCCACCGACGTTGAGCACGCGGCTGGCGTTGTTGCCGCTGACGGTCAGCACATCCGCGCCGGGACCGGTGATCGTCATGTCATTGGTGATCCCCAGTTCCGTTCCACCAAGCACGATCTGCCCAGTGACGCCGAAGTTGATTCGCGCGTCATCGTCCATGGTGTTCGCCACGCCGATCGCTTCGCGGAGGGAGAACTGGCCGGGCGAGAAATTTCCATCGGCGACGTCGGCGGTTGTGGAAACGATCAGCGGCTGCCACTCGGCTGCGCCGATGTCCATCCGCGCGCCGCCTTGCCCGTCCGCATCGACGACGCGGAGGAACGGCGAGCTGCGTTGATCGTATTGGCCGGAGTTGGGCACGATGCTCGGATCGCCCGCATCGATCGCGGGGCTGCCTGGCAGCGGCCGGCGCGTCTCGGTCGGGCCGCCGTTGTGCGCGAGCGGCGCGAGCTGCGGATCGTCGATGATGATGTTGTTCCCACCCGCATCGGGGAAGACGAATTGACCGATCATGCTGTAGTTGACCGTGAGCGTCGTCGCGCCCGATGGAAGGATGTCGATCGACGAATCGCCATTGCCTGCGACGATTGAATTCGTCACCGTGATCGGAACATTCGTGCTGCCGAAGTTGGGTTGCGTAATACCGCAAGCGGCGGCGTCGCTCGGCGCGTGATTATCGGTGATCGTACTTTCGACGATGAACACCGGACCTTGCAGATCTCCTGCGCCTCCGCGGGACAGATCCGTTTGATTCCCGCATACCGTGCTCCGCGTCAGCGTCAGAACTGCTTGGCTGGACGTGCCGATGCCGCCGGACAAGGCCCCACTTCCTTTCGTGCGATTATCGCTGATGGTGCTGTTCGTGATCGTCAGATTGCCGGCCGACTGGATTCCGCCGCCGAAGGCGTTGACGCCTTCGGTCCAGTTGCCGCTGATCGTGCACTGGTCGATCGTCGCGGGTTGAACGCCGCTTGCGGAAGTGCCGCAGGTGATCCCGCCGCCGAATGACGTCGCTGCAAACGTGCTGTTCCCGCTGACCGTGCTGCGCGTGAGCGTGAGCGCGCCGCTGATGAGCATCCCGCCGCCTCGGGCGCGGAGACCCCAAGTGCGATTATTGCTGATGGTGCTTGAAGTGATCGTCGCCGGCCCAAGCGTCGAGAGCGCGCCGCCATCTGAATCCGTACCGATGGTCTGATTGTTAGTGAGCGTGCACTGGTCGACCTTGAGCATTCCAAGCGTTTGCGAGCGGATCGCGCCGCCGTCGCCGCCGTTGCTCGTCTGCGTCTTTCCGCCGGTGAGCGTCAACCCGCCGATCGTGTATTGGGCGCTGGTCGCGTTGGGAATATTGAAGATTCGCGAGAGCCCGCCCGCGTTGATCGTCACATCTTGAGCCAGCGGCCGCGCATCGATCGTGACGGCGTCGGTCAACGTCATCTCGCCGGTGGTCAGGTTGATCGTGCCGCCGGACAGCGCCGGAGCAAAGGTGATCGTGTCAGCACCCGCCGCCGCGTTGGCCTGGGCGACTGCATCCCGCAGGCTGCCGGCGCCCGAGTTGAGCAGGTTCGTGACCTGGAATGAAGCCATCAGTTGGCGGTTTTCGAGTGCTTCCAGCAAACAGGTTCGGGAAAAAGAACGCGATTTTTGGCGGTTTCGGTTCATCGGATTCTCCTTGATAAGAGGGGAAGCGAGAACCGCCTCGACTCTGCGACACGTTCCGGCACAGATTTTTCAGGAAATGGCGTAGCGATTGGGCAGACAGAGGGTTGCTATGGCTGGGATGTCGGGAGGGATGGTGGGCGGGTTGCCGCCGGCTCGGGCACGCCGAACTCCTTCCGCATCGCGGCGGCTTCGGCGTGGCGGTTGAGGGTGTCGAGACACCTGGCGTAATTACCGGCGTACGTTTTGATGTTCAGAAGCGTCGGGCCGACGTCCTGGCTGGCCTTCGCTTTCGCCAGAACGTCCTTCAGCAGAGGCTCAGCCTCGGTGGGCTTACCCTGCGCCAGAAGCAGCAATCCCATTCGGCTGATCGCGTTCAGCAGCTCTCTCTCGTCGGGTGGCAGAGTTCGACAATGCTCGAGCATCTCGCGCACCAGCGGCTCGGCCTCGTCGAACTTGCCCTGATCGCGCAGCAGATCGCCAAGGTTGTTGATCGCTCTCAGCGTGTCCGGATGATCGTTGCCAAGCACCCGCCGGCAACGCTGGAGCCCTTCGCGCATCAGCGGCTCGGCCTCGCGGAGCTTTCCCTCATTCCTCAGCAACAAGCCCAGGTTGTTGATCGTCCGAAGCGTGTTCGGATGATCATCGCCCAGCTGTCGCCGGCAACGCTCCAACGCTTCGCGGTGCAAAGGCTCGGCGTCGGAAAGCTTGCCCTGCATCTCGTATAGACCGCCCAGGTTGGCGATCGCATTCGCGATGGTCGGGTGGTCGTCGCCGAGCACTCGCCGGCTGCGCTCCAGCATCTCGCGCAGCAGCGGCTCGGCCTCTGCGAACTTGCCCTGCTGCTCCAGCAGATAGCCCATGTTGTTGATCGAGACCAGCGTGTCCTCGCTGTCGTTGCCTAGGACCCGACGGCTCCGCTCCAATGCCTCGCGCATGAAGGGCTCGGCCTCGGCGAGCTTGCCCTGCCACTGCAACAAATAACCTATGTTGTTAATCGCGGTTAACGTACCCGGGTCGTCGTCACCGCGCACCCGCCGGCTACGCTCCAGCGCCTCGCGCATGAGCGGTTCGGCCTCAGCGACCTTACCCTGCGACTGCAGCAGTATGCCCATGTCGCTGATTGCGGCGAGCGTATTCGGATCATCGTTGCCAAGCATCCTGCGGCGAATCTCCAAAGCCGCGGCCGCATGAGGAACGGCCAGGTCGTCCTTCCCAATGGCGTGGTAGGTGGCAGCGAGACTGGCTCGCACGGCGGCCTCGATCAGGGGCTTATCTTTGAATCGCGTGCCAACCGCCGCCGCAGCGGGATCTATCAGTTTCTGAACGATTGCTTCGCGAATCGCTTTGTCGGGAAGGTTGTCCGGTCCGGCCTGGCGAAGGATGTCATCGTTAAGAAACTCGTTGACCGCCTCGGCTTCCTCACGTCGCCGGTCGGCTTCGGCTTTCTGCTCCTGAGCTTCGACGGTTTTCTCCTGCGCGATGATCGTCTGACGCGCTTCCTGGCGGCGCGCGCGTTCCGCGCGAACCAGGCCCCACGTCGTGCCGATGATCCCGCCAATCAACGAAAGCATGATGAGTGCAGCCGCGGCGAACTTACCCTTGTTCCGCTTGACGACGCGGACGAACCGCTCGACCGTCGTTGGCGCGCGCGCGCTGACCTCGCGGCCTTCCAGGTACCGTTGCAGGTCGTTTGCGAATCCCAGGGCTGAGCCATATCGATCATTCGCATCCCGCTCAATTGCTTTGTGCACGATCGCGTCGAGGTCGCCGGCACATTCTTGACGGAGACTCGCAAGAGATGGAGGCGTCGCATTTAAGACCTGCATCGCAGTCCCGAGCGTCGAGCCGCTTTTTGCTTCGATGAGCGGCCGACCAGCGAGCATCTCGTAAAGGATCGCGCCTAGAGAATAGATGTCGGCGCGCGTGTCGACGTGGCGCGGGTCGCCGCTGGCCTGCTCAGGGCTCATGTAACGCACGGTTCCGAGGATCTGGCCGGTGATCGTGATGCCGTCCGCGGCGGTCGCGTCGAGCAGGCGCGCAATTCCGAAATCGACGACCTTCGGCCGACCATCCAGTCCCACCAGCACGTTGCCGGGCTTGAGATCGCGGTGGATGACGCCGCGTTGATGCGCATGTTGCACGGCCCGCGCGACCTGTTCGATGAGCATTACGCATTCGCGTGTGGTGAGCTTTCGCGTGCGCGCGAAATGAACGCAGCTCATCGCGTTCTCGACAAATTCCATCGCGATGAACGGCCGACGGCCCTGCGCGCCTTCGGGCCAAACCACTTCGGCGAGGCCGGCGTCATACAGTTGCGCGATGCCCGGATCGTTGAGACGACCCAGCGTCTCGGCCTCAATGCGGAATCGCTCGCGCTGATGAGCTGTGGCGATGCCGGCGCGGATCAGCTTGATCGCGGCACGTCGGCCGGTCGGTTCGTGCAGGGCGTCATAGACGTCGCCCATCCCGCCTTCGCCGACGACGGCGCGCACCGTGTAGTTCCCCACGCGCAGCGGAATAGGCCCCGAACCGAGTTCGGCGGCCGCACCCGAGAAGGTTTCGTCACGCTGGTTCTCGGCATGAGCTTCGAGGAGCTCGCGGATGCGAGCCAACAGCTGCGCGTCATCGCCGCATTGCTCCAGAAGATGCCGTTCGCGCGCGTCGACGGGCAAGTCGAGTAAGTCGAGGAAAAGGTCTTTGATGAAAGTGTCAGCGTCGGTGTCGCTCATGGCCGGTCATACGTCTCGCCAATCGGTGCCCCGTGACAGGTGCACGCGGAGTTCGGCCATCGCGTAATTCCATCGCCGCTCGACCGTGCGCCGCGACGTGCCGAGCAGCGCTGCGATCTCGTCGGGATTCATGCCCGCAAACGTGCGCATCTTGACGACGACGGCGCCATCGTGGTCGCGCTTTTCCAGATCGTCCAGGGCCTCGTTGAGCGCGAGCAGTTGAAGCGGGTCCATTCGTAACTGCAATGGGCGCGCGACCGGTTCGTCGCCCTCTGAGAAGTCCTCGCCGTCGAGTGAAGTGGGACGTTCGCCCCCGCCGCGCTTGAGCGTCGCTTTGGCCCGCGCGTGATCGACGAGTATCCGGCGCATCGCTTCGGCGGCGAGCAACATGAAGTGATCCTCGTCGTTAACCCGCGCGGGATCGCACTTGAGCAGGCGCAGGATCGCCTCGTTCGCCAGCCCGGTTGGATCGAGCGTGTGGCCGGCGCGTTCCCCGAGCATCCGCGCCCGCGCCAACGCGCGCAGCCGATCGTACAACGTGAGCGCGTACTGCTTCAGCATGTCCGCCGGCATATCAGCATTATGCCCAACGCAAGACAATTATCGCCATCCGTACAATTGCGTGAAACACGAAGCGAGCGTACTTTCTGAAGCGCACCAGCGATTGGCCCGTGTACGTTGCCGCTAAGTCCAAGCTGCAGGGTTCTGTGATCAGCGGAGCTCATCATGAATACAAAAATGAATGCCGCCCAAATTAGCAAAGCGGGCGGCGACTTTGAGCTCGTGCAGCGCAACATTCCCGAGCCGGGCGCAGGGCAGGTTCGTGTGAAGGTGGAGGCGTGCGGGATTTGTCACAGCGACGTGTTGGTTAAGGACGGCACCTGGCCGGGACTTCAATACCCACGCGTGCCGGGTCACGAAATCGCCGGTCGGATCGACGGGCTCGGCGCCAATGTCACACCATGGAAAATGGGACAGCGCGTTGGCGTCGGCTGGCACGGCGGACATTGCTTTGTGTGCGATCCATGTCGGCGCGGCGATTTCGCAATGTGCGTCAATCGCAGGATCACCGGCATCGACTCTGATGGAGGATACGCCCAGTACATGATCGCACCCGCTTCGGCCCTTGCGGTAATCCCGGAGGGGTTGCCGGCTGAGGAGGCGGGGCCCTTCATGTGCGCGGGGGTGACCGTCTACAACGCGCTTCGCAATTCTGGCGCGCGCGGCGGAGATCTGGTTGCAATTCACGGCATCGGCGGGCTCGGACACCTCGCCGTTCAATACGCCCGACAAATGGCCTTCAAGACGGTGGCGATTGGCCGAGGCAAGGACAAGGAAGCGCTCGCAAGAAAGCTGGGCGCTCATCACTACATCGATTCGGGCACCGGCGACGCTGCGGCAGAATTGCAAAAGCTCGGTGGCGCTCGCGTAATTCTGGCAACCGCGCCCAGCGCATCGGCAATCGCCGAACTGGTGGATGGATTGTCGGTGCGCGGCACGCTGCTGATGCCCGCCGCGCCTAACGAACCGCTGACGATCAGCCCGATCCCACTCGTCATGGGAAATCGTTTCGTGGCAGGCTGGTATTCCGGCACGGCAAGAGATTCGCAGGATACACTGGAGTTCAGTGCGCTCACCGGCGTGCACCCGATGATCGAAAAATATCCATTGAGCCGCGTGGCTGAAGCCTATGAGCAGATGCATAGCGGAAAAGTGCGCTTCCGCGTTGTGCTCACCATGAGTTCGGAATAAATCGACCCAGATTACGCACGCATGTTTCGCGCACGGCAATCCTGTCAGTTCGCGGTCTTCTTTTGGATCGCATCGTAAAGCGTCTGGAAGTTCACGGGCTTGGTGAGGTGGGTCTCGAATCCCGCTTCGCGGCTGCGGCGCATGTCCTCGTCCTGGCCGTAACCGCTCAGGGCAATTCCACGAACCCCTTGCCGCTGACCCAGGTGTCGCATCACATCGATCCCGCTACCATCGGGCAGCCCAAGGTCTGACACGAGCAGGTCAAATGTCTCGCGCTGCGCAGCTTCCAGTGCCTCTTTCACGCTCGCGGCCGTTGTCACCACGCACCCGAAGCTTGTTAGCAGTCTGCTGAGCACATGCCTGGTATCCGCGTGATCTTCCACCAACAGTACGGAATAGCGTCCCGCGGTGTTGGCACCTGCTGCCACCAGTGGAGGGGCCGGACGGTCTACGGCGCGCATCGACGGCACACGCAGGGTGAACGTCGCACCCTTCCCCTCCCCTTCACTGGTCGCCGTAATGCTCGCTTTGTGCATCTCGACGAGTGACTTTACGATCGTTAACCCAAGCCCCAGTCCCCCAAACTGTTTCGAAACCGATTGCTCGCCTTGTTCGAACGGTTCGAACAATCGCGGCAGTACGTCTTGATCGATCCCGACACCGCTGTCCGCCACCTCGATCTTCAGTGTGCCGTTCTCGTTTGACGTTCGTACGGCGATCGTGCCCTGCTGGGGCGTGAACTTCACGGCATTCGAGAGGAGGTTGAGTAACATCTGCGTGAAGCGTCCGGGGTCGGCCCAGACGAAATATCGTCTTGCCACCAACGACATGGCGACCGTCAGGCCTTTTCCTTCGATCTCACGATTGAACATCGCCACGACGTTGCGCACGACCGCGTGTGCGTCCACGACCTCGAAGTGCAAGCTGAGTTTGCCGCGTGTGATTCGGGTCAGGTCCAGCAGATCGTCTACGAGTCGGGCTTCGGTCTCCACGTTGCGTCGAATCATCTCGACCTGCTCGCGCATGTGCGGCGGCACCGTCGCGTCCCGCTCCATGAGGCTGATGGCCGCCAGCACTGGTGTTAACGGGGTGCGCAGTTCGTGGGACAACACGCTCAGGAAGTGATCTTTCGCGCGGCTGGCATTTTCAGCGAGTTCCTTGGCGTTCTCTGCCTCCAGCCTCGCGGTCTGTAACTTATCTTGAAACTGCTTCTGAATCGTGATGTCACGAGCGACCTTCGATACGCCGATGATTTTCCCTTCGGCATTGCGGATCGGCGAAATGGTGACGGAGACGTGGACGAGCCGACCGTCCTTGGTTTGCCGGATCGTCTCGAAGTGATCCACGCGCTGGCCGGCCCGCAATCGCCTGAGGATGTCGGGTTCCTCGTCGAGCCGATCTGGCGGGATAATGATGGTGATCGACTTCCCGACGACCTCGGCGGCAGCGTAGCCAAAAATCCGCTCGGCGCCTTTGTTCCACGACGTGATGATTCCGTCAAGCGTCTTGCCGACAATCGCATCATCGGATGACTCGACGATAGCGGCGAGCCGTGCCTGCGCTTCGGAGTGCAGAGCGTCGTTGAAGTTCTCGGGCTCCATACCTTCCAAACTACCTAATTTTTCAACCCAATCGAAGTGCCGTCTTGGATGAGTACCACGCCGCGTCCGAAGCGGGAATGCCTGTAATCGCGGGCAGCACGGTTTGCCGCTAGACGACGATGGCCATGCCCGTACGACTGGAATCGGCCTTTGACGACTGAGATACTCGGCAGCGGCGGAACAAATGCGTTTGCACACCGATTTGACAGGCTTGTTGACGCGCTTGGTTATTGCGGCGCTGTTGCTGTTTGCGGGTTGTGGCGGGTCGCTGCAGTTGATGCCGACACCGAACATCTATGCGCGCGGATTTGCCGAGCCGTTTCCCGATGTTCCGCCGTCACTACAGAACAACACGGCCCAGGTGCTGTTCCTGACCGACCGGCTGCCCGAGCCTGACTCGACACCGGAAAACCGCGTGTATGGAACGAAACGATCGCGTTCGGTCGCGTTCGGCGTGGCGACTGTGGAGTTCGGCAAGCATGTCTCGTGGTCCGACTTGGCGGCGGCCAGCAAGACCGGCAATCGCGCTGTGAGCCTGCCGATGACTATTACGAAGACGCAGGAAATCGGCCGATTTCCGGCGTCGCCGCAATCGCTGATCGAGTCAGCGCCAGAAGAATCGATCCCGCTGAGCGCCGGAACGCAACCAACGACCGCCAGGATCGAGCGCGATGAAGCGGCCCACACAGCCGAAGCGCTCCTGTCGCAACATCTGGCGGCCGTGCCGGACAAAGAAGTCTTCGTCTTCGTTCACGGCTACAACAACTCGTTTTACGACGGCGTGACCACCATCGCCGGACTGTGGCATTTCCTCGGACGTCGCGGCGTGCCCGTGTCGTACTCCTGGCCGGCAGGTCGGGGCGGGTTGCTGCGCGGCTACACGTACGACCGCGAGTCCAGCGAGTTCACGGTGTTCCACCTGAAGACGATGATTCGTGAAATCGCGCAAAATCCCGACGTGAAGAAGATCAACCTGATTGCGCACAGCCGCGGTACGGATGTGCTCGCCTCAGCGATTCGCGAATTGCACTTGGAGATCAGCAGCACCGGCAAAAGCACGCGCGAAGAGCTCAAGCTCGGCACGATGGTGCTGGCCGCGCCGGACATCGATCTGGATGTGATGCTCCAGCGAATCGTGACGGCGCGCATCGGTCGCATCCCAGAGCGATTCGCGATGTACGTCTGCCCCAACGACCAGGCGCTAGGCTTGTCCAATTGGCTCTTCCGGGGTGCGGTGCGGGCGGGGAAGCTCAGGTCTGATATGTTCACCGCCGACGAACTCCACGCGCTGCGCACCCTGAAGACCGTGCAAATCATCGATGCGCGGATCTCCAAGGCTGGCGCGTTCGGGCATGACTACTTTCATTCGAGTCCCGCCGTCAGCTCGGACCTGATCATGCTCATGCGATATCACCTGCAACCCGGCGCAGAGAGCGGCCGCCCGCTCGGGTCCGACCGGCAGGGGTTCTGGATCATCGATGATGATTATCCGAAGTCCGCGAGCATCCAATAATGCGCTCGCGCCAACCGGGAAAGCAGAACGTCATGAGCCATCCGTTACTCGACATTTCGGGAAAAGTATGCCTGATCACCGGCGGCACGACTGGTATCGGCCGGACCTTATCGCTCGGCTTGGCCGAGGCGGGCGCGCGCGTCGTCGCTGGATCATCAAACACCGAAAAGGTTGCGGCCATCCGCAAGGAACTCGGCCGCGAACACGAAGCGCTCCAGATCGACGTCGCGGATGAGCGGAGCGTTTCCGACGCTGTCGCGCGCACCAAGGAGCTTTTCGGCCGAATCGATGTCCTGATCAGCGCGGCAGGCGTAACCAAAAAACAGCCGGCGATCGAGATGCCCGTCGCCGAATTCGAGCGGATCATGCGCGTAAACCTCACAGGCAGCTTTATCGCCGCACAAGCGACGGCGCGCGTCATGCGGACGCAGGATCCCGATGCGCGTGGTGTACGGGGCGCGATCGTTAACATCGCGTCGATCGGCAGCTTCATGTCGCTCGTCGATGTAACGGCTTACTGCTGCTCGAAGGCTGCTACAGTCGCCCTGACGCGCGGGCTGGCAAACGAGTGGGCGGCGCTGGGCATCCGTGTGAACGCGATCGCGCCGGGCGTATATCCGACGGATCTGAATCGTCACCTGATCGAAGGCACGCCGCGCGGAGAGTGGTTCAAGCAACATACACCGCTGCGCCGCTTCGGGGAGACGAGCGAACTGCTCGCCGCCGCCATTTACCTGATTTCGCCCGGCGCGAGCTTCACGACCGGCGAAACGCTTGTCGTCGATGGTGGGTTTCTGGTGAAAGGCGTGTGATCCCCCAAGGTTGCTCGACCACGCGAGTGCGTGCATCGCGCGCCCCCTAAAATCCCCCGGATTTTGGGCAATATTGCCGATTGCAGGCGGGGGCGCAAAGACTAACATCCGCATAAGATGATCATTTTGACCGAGCCTATGGGGAGAATCCCTACGCCCGCTGAGCTGCTTGAAGCGTCGTGCGATGTAGACGACCCGGCTCTGCAACCGCTTTTCAAACCCGCAATTCCCGGCACTTCGCGCCCTGGTACTTGGCACGGCATTAGCAGCGAGACAAGTCGGAGGAGAGTAGTGTGACCCAACCGCAGGACGAAGACCGCCAGTTGCGATCCGTAGCCCTTCAGAACACAAGTAGCGTCCCTGCTGCGCAACAGCGAGCGGAGCAAGAGTTGCTCGCGGCGAAAGAATCGCTGCGCGCAAGCGAGGAACGGCTCCGCGCCGTATTCAATCAGTCCGTGGTCGGCATCGCCGTCGCCGGCCTGGACGGCAGATTCCAGCACGCAAACCGGCGATTTCAGGAGATCGTCGGTTACGCGCATTCCGAGCTCGAACAACTCAACTTCCTGGACATCACGCACCCGGAGGACATTGCGCGAGGCAAGCGGCAGTTGCAGTGCCTCCTCGCCGGGGAAACGGCAGAGTACGCATACGAAAAGCGATTCCTGCGAAAGGACGGAGCAAGCGTCTGGACGATGACGACCGTCACGCTGCTGAAGGACGCGAACGGGCAGCCGCAGCATTTTATCGGCGTCGTCGAGGACATCTCGGCTCGTAAACGCACGGACGAGGCGCTTCATGCTCAGCAGAACGCGCTGTCACTGATCTACACCAACGTTTCCGATGTGATTTTCTACCTGGATGTCGAAGCCGAGGGGCGATTCAGATTTCAGTCCGTGAATCCAGCGTTCCGCACGACGACCGGCCTTCCGAGCGAAGCGGTGGTCGGCAGACTGGTTCAGGAAATCATCCCGGAACCATCGTGCTCGACGGCGCTTGAGAATTATGCGACCGCCATTCGCGAGCGACGCACGGTACGCTGGGAGGAAACGACCACATACCCCGCTGGAATCAAGGTCGGTCTGGTTTCGGTCACGCCGATTTTTGACCTGAACGGCGTGTGCGTGAACCTGATCGGCACCGTGCACGACATCACCGAGCGCAAACGAGAGGAGGAATTGCGTGCCCGGCTCGCCGCCGTAGTCGAATCCTCCGAAGATGCGATCATCAGCAAGACGCTGGAAGGCATCATCGTCACGTGGAACAAGGGTGCCGAGCGAATATTTGGCTACACGGCCGACGAGACGGTCGGGAAGTCGATCACCATGCTGATGCCGCCAGACCGCGTAAACGAAGAGCCGGGGATTCTCGAGAGGCTTAAGCGCGGCGAACGGATCGAGCACTACGAAACCGTGCGGATGCGAAAGGATCGGACGCTACTCGACATATCGCTGTCCGTTTCACCGATCCGGGATTCGTCCGGCAAGTTGATCGGCGCGTCAAAGATCGCCCGCGACGTCACCGGCAGTAAACGCATGATAGAGGCGCTGCGCGACGAGAGCCGGGCCCTGGAATTGCTCAACTCCGCGGGAAGGGTGATTGCTTCTGAGCTCGACCTGCAATCGCTCGTGCAGTCGGTGACGGAGACGGGCACTCAGCTGAGCGGCGCGCGCTTCGGTGCGTTCTTCTACAACGTGGTCAATCAGGAGGGGCAGTCGTTCGTCCTGTCCGCATTATCCGGCGCATCACGCGCGGCGTTTGAGAAGTTTGGGCCACTGCATAATACACCCGTGTTTGAGTCGACATTTCGCGGTCAGGGCGTCGTCCGTTCGGCCGACATCACCCAGGACCCGCGATACGGCAAGATGGCACCGCACCATGGAATGCCGCCGGGCCACTTGCCGGTCCGCAGTTATCTCGCTGTTCCAGTCATTTCCCGTTCGGGCGAGGTGCTCGGCGGGTTGTTATTCGGGCATCCGCAGCCGGGTGTTTTCAACGAGCGATCAGAACGAATGATCGCCGGCGTCGCCGCCCAGGCCGCTGTCGCGATCGACAACGCCCATCTTTACGAAGACCTGAAACGCGCCGCAGCCGAACGCGAGGTGCTCCTGGAGGCCGAACGCGTGGCGCGCGCCGAATCGGAGCGCGTCAGCCTGACGAAGGATGAGTTTCTCGCCACCCTCTCGCACGAGTTGCGAACGCCGCTGAATGCTATCCTCGGTTGGTCACAAATCCTCAGCACCCGCGGACACGTGGATCAGGAGTTATCCGAAGGACTTGCAGTCATCGAGCGAAATACGCGCGTCCAGGCACAGTTGATCGAAGACCTGCTCGATATGAGCCGGATCATCTCCGGAAAGATCCGGCTGGACGTGCAGCAAGTGGACCTCCAGGACGTGGTGAAGGCGGCCGTCGCGTCCGTGCGGCACTCGGCGGATGCCAAGGGAATCAGGTTGCAGGTCGTGCTCGATCCGCTGGCCGGTCCGGTACGCGGGGATCCTGCGCGGCTCCAGCAATGCTTCTGGAACCTGCTGTCGAACGCCATCAAGTTCACGCCCAAGGGTGGCATCGTGCAGGTGAGCCTGGAGCGGGTGAACAGTCACCTGGAAGTGTGCGTCGTTGATAACGGGCAGGGGATTGACCCCGAGTTCCTGCCCCACTTGTTCCAGCGGTTTCGCCAGGCGGACGCATCGACCACGCGCCGACACGGCGGCTTGGGGCTCGGATTGTCAATCGTCAAAAACCTGTTGGAGCTTCACGGCGGGAGCATCCGCGCCAAGAGCGCCGGCGAAGGTAAGGGCGCAACGTTCTGCATCGAGTTGCCGTTGATGGTGGTGCACTCCCCGGCGGGCAGCCCGCGTGGGCAGCACCCGCGCAGTCCTGCTCAAACCGCGCCCGCGATCGAGCACCCATCGCTGGCCGGTATTACGGTGCTGGCGGTTGACGACGAGTTCGACGCGCGAAATCTGATTAAGCGTGTCCTGGAGGATTGCGGCGCGAAAGTTGTGCTGGCCGCTTCGGCGCCCGAAGCGCTTCAACTCGTGCAGCAACAACGGCCGGACATGATCGTCAGCGACATCGGAATGCCTGGGGAAGACGGTTACGAGTTCATCAGGAAGGTGCGTGCCCTGGGGCCAAATGAGGGCGGCAGAACGCCGGCGGCTGCGCTCACGGCCTTCGCGCGGGCCGAGGATCGGACACGCGCGCTCCGAGCCGGCTATCAAACGCATGTCTCAAAGCCCGTAGAACCCACCGAGTTGACTGCAGTCGTTGCCAGCCTAGCGATCAGACGTTGATCGTTGCGCCGACCGACGGCAATTCCGAGCGATCTGGCAGTTCGATCGACTCGTCCTGCTGCGCGGCGCCTAATTCCAGCTCGACGTGCTTCGCGATCGTGATGATCTGCGGCTCGGCCATGATCTGCTCGTGGTATCCGGGCAGCCAGTGCATCCGGACGTCACTCGCCAGCTCGCGCCAACGCAATCGCGTGTCCTCGGCCTTGGAAGGATACGGTTCGACCGCATTGAATAACTCGATGCGCCCGTGGTACCGCCGCGGACGATAACGATAAATCGCCGATCGATTTGCGATGCTGGACAATGCGGCCGAGCGCTCCGTCGGTCGCGCGGACGGTCGATGCGCGGCAGCGACCGCGCCGAACATAAGCCGTGTTCGCACGGCGACGTATCGCATCGCCTCGCGCGCGCTCAGCCCACCAAGCGAGCGAACGTGGGAGCGACACCGCGACGCCAGATACCCCAGGCGTCCAATCTTGCGCCGGCCCTCCGGCGGTGCGCACGGCGCGTCGAGCATCGCGAGTAACCCCACATTCCGGCCGATCGCGTTCAGCTGCCGTGCCATCTCGTATGCAATTACGCCGCCGGCGCATAGGCCGATCAGGTGACACGTGCCCCGAGGATGCACTCGGGCAACCTGTGCAACGTAAACTTGGGCCATTTGTTCGATCGTCGCACTCTGATCCCGGAATCCATCGGCGAACGGCGGTTGCAGGCCGAACAACGGGACGTTCGGATCCAGGTGCCGAAGCAACTGGGTGTAGTGCAACAGGTGGTCCGGCGCCACGAGGAATAGCGGCACGCGCAAAAGCGGATCGCCGGCGCGAATGGTCACGATCGACGGAGCAGCTGCGGTCGTTCCGTGCTGCTCGATGATCTCCGCGAGCTGCGCGATAGTTGGGCGCTCGAACAGCAAGCTCGGCGCCAGCTCGACCTTCAACTCGTTCGCAACTGCCGCGAACATTTCCAGCACCATCAATGACCCGCCGCCGAGATCGAAGAAATTGTCGTGCGTGCCGACGTGTTCGAGTCCTAGGACGCGGTGCCAGATTCGCTCGAGGGCACGTTCGGTGGCGGTCCGCGGTGGCGCAACCACGCTCGGCGTCGGATCCCCACCGGCAATGCTGTGCCTGGCGTCTGGGAGCGGCATCCAATGTCGTCGGCGGTCAAACGGGGAAAGCGGCGCGCGGATCCGATTCGGCTTTGGCGAATCGTAGAGAGCGCACCAATCGGTCGTCGCCCCGCGAACATACTCGGCGGCGATATCTGCGGCCTGTTGGCCGTGCCCGTTTGACGAAACGGCGGACCGGTTTCGTTCTGCAACTCCGACGTGCAGGCCTTCCACGTCCCGGCCATGAACGAAGGCATCGAGCTTATTGCGTGCGTCTGCTAAGGAGCAAACGACTGCGCCGACGCGATGGTTGAAGTGCGTGCGCCCCGTCGCAGCCGTGAAACACGTCTCCACGATTGAGAGGTCGGGCGTTCGATCGAGCCAGTTGACGTATCGCTCGGCCAGTACGCGAAGCGCGGGCGCCGTGCGAGCAGATAACGCGAGCACGTGATGCTGACCGTTACCCGGCGAGGGCACGGCAACGGGGGTTTCAGACGTCGCCTCCAGCACGATGTGAACGTTGACGCCACCGTAACCCGAGCCGCTAACGCCCGCGAGTGCGGCGTGCTCGCAATCCGGCCACGTTCGTAACTCGCGCGGTATGCGCAGCGGCATCGAATCGAATGGCACGAGCGGGTTAGGCGAGTCGAAATGCAGCGACGGAACCAGCCGCCGGTGCTGAAGCATCAGCGCTACTTTAATCAGCCCCGCGATCCCCGCGGCGGCTTCAAGATGGCCGACGTTCGTCTTCACCGAGCCGATTGCGCATTTGTCATCCGCTGCACGATCCTCGGCCAGCACGATCGCCAGCGCATTCAATTCAGTAGCATCACCGATCAGAGTTCCGGCGCTGTGCGTTTCAACGTATTGCAACGCGCGCGGCCAGACGCCGGCCCGGCGGCATGCATCGCGAACGACGGCTTCCTGTGCCCAGCGGCTGGGCGCCATCAGCCCGTTCGTCCTGCCGTTCTGCTGCGTGGCCGTTCCGCGGATCACGGCGTAAATCGGATCGCCGTCCGCCAACGCGCGGGGCAGCGGTTTAAGGACGACGACGCCTGCGCCTTCTGCCCGACCGAAGCCGTTCGCGCCCGCGTCGAAGACCCGGCATCGTCCATCCGGCGACAACATGCGCGCCTTCGCAAGACTGATGCTCGGACCCGGCGCGAGAATCACGTTCGCGCCTCCTGCCAGCGCAAGCTCCGACTCGCCCGTCTGAAGGCTCTGACATGCAAGGTGTACGGCCGACAATGACGATGAGCACGCCGTATCCATCGCCATGCTCGGCCCGCGGAGATTCAGCGTGTACGAGATGCGATTCGCCGCGATGCACTCGCTTCCACCGCTGTTCGTGAAGGCGTTGATCAGCGCCGGCTCGCGATGCAGAAGGCCCGCATAATTGTTACTCGAAAGTCCGATGAACACACCGACGGGCTTGTCCGCCAGCGACGCGGGGACGATCGCGGCATCCTCGAGCGCTTCCCAGCTCACCTCCAGCAGCAGGCGCTGCTGTGGATCCATCAAGTCCGCCTCGCGCGGCGCGATCCCGAAGAACGCGGCGTCGAACTGATCGACCTGATCGAGAAACCCACCCCACTTGCTGTTCATCTTGCCCGGCGCGGCCGGATCGGAATCGTAATAGTGTTCGGCGTCCCATCGGTCGGCGGGAACGCGCGAGATCGATTCTCGACCGTCGCAGAGCAGCTGCCAGAACGCGGCAAGATCCGGCGCGCCGGGAAATCGGCAGCTCATGCCGATGACCGCGATCGGTTCAGATGGGAATGTGCCATCCACGCGCGTCCTACCCTCCGGCCTGAAACGTGATTGGTAACTCCGTGAGGCCGCGCAGGACCAGGCTGGGTTCGCGACGGATTCCGGCGGGCTCAAGTCGCAGGCCCGGCAGCCGGCGCAGCATCGTGTTGATCGCGATCTGCGTTTCCAGCCGCCCGAGGGGCGCACCAACGCAATAGTGGATCCCGTGCGCAAATGCGATGTGCTTGCTCGCATCACGCCCGACATCAAAGCGATCCGGATCGGGGAACTCCGCCGGGTCGCGATTGGCTGCGGCAAGCGAAACGAAAACCATCTGGTTCGACGGGATTGTCTTCCCGTCAAGCGTCACTTGTTCCTTCGTCGTCCGGTAGACGAGCTGCAATGGGGTTTCGTAGCGCAGGATCTCTTCAACCGCATTGACTATCAGCGACGGATCCCCTCGCAGTCGCTCACACTGATCCGGATGTTGCAGGAGCGCGAGCACTCCTTTACCCGTCAGCTGCGCGGTCGTTGCATGACCCGCGAACGCGAGGAGGATGCACGTCGCAAGCAGTTCATCCTCACTGAGCTTCTCCCCCTGCTCCCGCGCGGCCAGGAGCGCGCTCATCATGTCGTCCTGAGGCTTCTTGCGCCGTTCGTTGGCGAGCGAGCGAAAGTATTCGCGATACTCGGCCACGACATCGCTCACGTGCGCCATCCCTTTTGCCGAGATCGCCGGGCTCAGCGACGGCAGCAACTCCTGCGTCCAACTCTTGATCTTCGCGTAGTCGCTGCTCGGCACTCCCAAAAGGTCACAAATCACGAGGATCGGCAGCGGAAACGCGAGGTCCGTCATCACGTCCATCCGGCCGGTTGGGATCACCTCATCGAGGAACTGATCGACCATGCGCTCGATGCGCCCGCGCATTGCCTCGACGACGCGCGGGGTGAACGCCTTGTTCACCAGCGCGCGCAGGCGCGTGTGATCGGGCGGGTCGAGCTGCAGCATCCATTTACTGTACATCTCCGCCAGCGCAGACGTTGTGGAGCTACCGCGCAGGAAGAACCGCTGATACTGATCCCACCGCCCGGCCATGCAACTGAACCGGCGGTCGTGCAACGCGGTCATCACGTCGGCGTACCGAGTGAGAACCCACACGCCGACCGTGCTGCTCCAATGCACGGGATCCAGCGTGCGAAGCTGGTGGAGCTGCGGGTGCGGATCGACAATGAAATCCGGGAGGAACGGATTGAACCGCGCCGGCGCTGCCGACGACGCGCTCGTCGGAACTGATGAAGCAGCCAGGCTCATCGCCGCTCCTGCGGGTTGGCCGTCGCGTGGGGGTTCGGTGAGCTTTGGCTCAGGAATTGCGCCAATTCGCGCGGGCTCGGATAATCGTAAAACAGCGTCGGCGGGAGCTCGCGGTCGAGGAGTTCCTCCAGCGTCGCTGCCAGCTGCGCCGCGCCGGCGGAATCGAGGCCGTGACGCGCAAAGGCATCAGCCGGATCAATCTCCTGCGGCTGCATGTTCAACGCTGCCGCGAGTCGCGCGGTTACCAGGTCCTCAATCTGATCGGCCGTCATCGCTTGCGGCGAAGGCGACACCGCGGAATCTTCGGTAGTCGCAGCCTGCGTCATTTCGGCCGGTTGTGTCCATTCGGCGAGCATCTCAAACGCGCGATTGAGGAACGCCTCGCGACACGCGAGTCGGCGCACCTTTCCGCTTGACGTCTTGAGGATCCGCCCCGGTTTCAAGAGCGCGATCGCATGAACCTGGAGTTCGTGCCGCTCGGCGATTGCCTGACGGATGTTGCCGATGATTTCATCCGCATCCGCATCACGCTGCGCGCGCTCAACTTCATGGAGCACAACGAGCCGCTCAGGGCCGTCCCCGTTGATGGAAAACGCGGCGCCCCCGCCGGATCGCAGCGCGGGATGACTCGCCAGCGCGGTCTGCTCGATATCGTGCGGGTAATGGTTCACGCCGCGGATGATGATCAGGTCCTTCAGCCGCCCGGTGATGAAAAGCTCAGTTCCATTCATGAATCCGAGGTCGCCCGTGCGCAGAAATGGGCCTCGGCCATCGGTAAGTTGTGCGGTAAATGTTTCTGCTGTCTCGGCGGGCTTCTGCCAGTAGCCCAGCGCGACCGATCCGCCCGAGACCCAGATTTCGCCAACCTGCCCGGCCGGACGAGGCGCTCGCGTCTCGGGATCGACGATGACGACATCGCTGTCAGAGTGCGTGCGACCACACGCGACAAGCGCGCTTCCATGATCCGTCTTCGAGCTCAGGACGGGCGCGCTGCCCTTTGCGCCGCCGGTCACCAGCAGCGTTGATTCGGCCAGTCCATAGCAGGGATAGAACGCCTGGCGGCGGAATCCGTGCGGCGCGAACGAAGCTGCAAACCGATCGAGCGTCTGACCGAGGACCGGTTCGGCGCCATTGAACGCCAAATCCCAGCTGCTCAGGTCCAGCGTCTGGCGCTGCTCGGGCGCGATCCGTTGCACGCACAGGTCATATGCGAAGTTCGGCCCGCCGCTCGTCGTTGCGCGATAGCGCGTGATCGCCTCCAGCCATCTCAGCGGGCGTTGGAGAAACGCAGTCGGGGGCATCAGCGTGACTGGAAATCCCGCGTACATCGGTTGGAGAATGCCGCCGATCAAGCCCATGTCGTGGTACGGCGGCAGCCAGATCACGCCGCGGCTGGCCGTCGTGTGGCCGAAGCATTGCTGAATAATCGCGGAATTGTGAAGCAGGTTCGCGTGCGTGAGCATCACGCCCTTCGGCGCAGCCGTCGAGCCGGAAGTGTATTGAAGACAAGCAAGTGTTTCGGGCTGGACGCGCGGTTCGAGCCAGTCATCTGCCAACGCTCCGACATCATCCCCGTCAGTTGCCGCGATTGGCAGATTCCTGACGGCGGGTAGCGACGCGCGAGCGGTATCGACTGTCGCCCGAAGGCGTGAGGCGGTCAGCAGGATGGCCGGCTGTGCGTCCGCCGCAATCGCCTGAAGCATCGTCCCGTTGGCGGCACCGTGCGCCATGCGTGGCGGATATGTCGGCACGGCAACAACGCCGGCATACCAGCATCCGAAAAGTCCGGCGATAAACTCGAGTCCCGGCGGGTAGAGCAGTAGCGCGCGATCGCCAGGTGCGACACTCGCCCGGCGCAACAGGACGGCTACCGCCCGCGCCTGGCGGTCGAGTTCGGCGTACGTTAGGCGGTTCTCCTGCTCCTCGCCGTCGGCGAGGAAGACGTAGGCTTCCCGCTTTCCATTCGCCTCAGCCCTGTCGCGCGAGAGTTGCACCCACGACGCGCAGGGCGGCCGCGCTGTGTCAAATGACATGCTCATTGAGGGACGCTCTCACCCGAGCGACGTGCCGCAACTATACTGCGCTGCCCTTGCTCGGACTAACGAAATTCCACCAATCCATGCAGAGATACGCGCTCTGGACCGCGTGGTAATCTAAGAAGGCTATTCGGCGCGGGGGAACTTCGAAGTGTCGCAGGAATGGCGGAGATCGGGAAGATGACCACGTCGCTCTCGTCAAGGCAGGCAAAATCCCGGCGGTTCGGGCGCGGCTCAGGAAATTTTTGCCACGCTGATGCCCCGGCCAACCAGCGCGCAAGTCTGTCGCGCCGCCGGAAATATCGGCAAAACTACCTTCGCTGGTTGTGGCCGCAACGCCGCGCGTTCATGGTGGTCATTCTCCTTGCACTGCTTGTTGCCGCGTTCGATCTCTCGTGGCCATTGGCAGTCAGGCACTTGGTGAACCAGCTCTCGCGCGACCTTCCTGTGCCTCAGCGCGCCAGCCAGTTGAACGTGTGGGGCTCGGTGACCCTGGCGCTCCTGGTGGTCAAACAATTCATCGACGCGACGCGCGCCCAGCGCACGGCGGTGCTCAACGCCAAACTCCTGACCCGATTACGGAAGCAGCTGTTCAAGTGTTTCATCTCCATGCCCCTCGCACGCCTGGGCCAGTGGAAATCCGGCGAGGTCGTTTCTCGCCTGAGCAGCGACCTCGACACCGCCAGCGGGCTGTTCGAATCCGGATTGATCAACCCGGGTGTGGCTTTGGTACGCGTACTGCTGACGGCAGCGATCGTTGTGACGCTTAGCCCACGCTTCGTGCTGGCCGCCATGCTGCTATTACCTGCCCTGGCGGCGGTCAGCTTCGTATGGCTCCGGCGCGTCCGGCCGCTTCACCGGTCGATCCGAGACGACCAATCGGTCATCGACGGGCGCGTCGTGGAGATCTTTTCGGGCATTCGTATCGTGCGCGGGTTTCAGCGCGAGTCGACCGAGAAGCGGTATTACGCGCTCGACCATCACGCGATCGTCCGCAAGGAGCTGCGCGCGCACTGCTTCGAGCTCGTCCTGACGATCGGCTGGAGCCTGCTCCTGCCAGGCGCAATCGTGTTTATCGTCTGGTACGTCGGCCGCGGCGTACTCACTGGCACAGCGACGATCGGTGACATCTTCGCGCTTCAGATTTACGCGGTCCTGCTGATCGGGCCATTCATTCAGATCGTCCACTCGATCAGCCAGATGCAGCGATCATTTGCCTGTATGGAGCGCGTGTTCGAGGTGCTCAATTCCAGTGGCGACCGCCCCGACGCGGCTGATGCTGTCCGCGCGCCTCGCGGCGTAGAGGAAATCAGTTTCAGAGGCGTCAGCTTCGAACATACGCCCGGGGTCCCGGTGATCCGCGATTTGGAACTGCGCGTTGCGGGCGGACGCACGATTGCGCTCGTTGGCCCCAGTGGCGCGGGAAAATCGACGCTGACCGATCTTGTCGCCAGGTTCTACGACCCGACGAGCGGCGCGATCTGCTTGAACGGCATCGACCTGCGCCAATTTCGCGTGAGCAGCTATCGACGATTGCTGGCGATTGTCCAGCAGGAAACGTTCCTGTTCGACGGCAGCGTTCACGACAACATCGCGTATGGCCGGCGCGGCGCCTCGCGCGAGGACGTGATCGCGGCGGCGATTCTCGCGCGGGCACACGAATTCATCAAAGCCCTTCCCCACGGATACGAGACGATGATCGGCGAGCGCGGCGCAACTCTTTCGGGCGGGCAGCGCCAGCGCATTTCAATCGCACGGGCGCTGATTGGCCAGCCGCAGATCCTCATTCTCGACGAGGCGACCAGCAACCTCGACTCGGAAAGCGAGCAGCTCATCACAGCTGCTCTCGAGGATCTCGTGCGCGGCCGCACGACGTTCGTCATCGCGCATCGGCTCAGTACAATCGCCCGCGCTGACCTGATCGTCGTCGTCGATCGTGGACGTGTAATTGAGACCGGCGCGCACGAGCAGTTGATGGCGCAGCGCGGTTCGTATTTCACAATGGTAAACCGACAGCGGGCGGGCCTGGCCGCTCTTTAGTAGTGGGTGGCAGGCGTTGACGTCCCGGGAGCCGACAGTATGCGGGCGCCAAATACATCAGGGCGCGATGACCTGTGCGCCGCTGCGCACGTGTGGCATCTGTGCCCGACGGATATTTCCCCCGCTGCGCTGGAGCGGGGATGCCTTCACTGGCTGAGCGGGCAGGAACACGCGTATCGCCAGCAGCTGCGCACGGCGAAATTGCAACATGAATATCTCACGGCGCGGGCTCTGTGCCGCGCGGTGCTGTCGCGCTACATCGGCGTTGATCCAGCCGCGTGGGAGTTTGGACGGCGATCGCGTGGCAAGCCAGTCATCGCTTGCCCAAGAGAGTTCAAGGGCGTGCGGTTCAACCTGACGCACACGGAGGGCCTAGTCGCTTGCATCGTCACATCCGCCGCGGAGGTTGGCGTGGATGCAGAAGACGTGTCGCGCGCGATCGATTTCGCACAAGTCGGAAGATATTTCCTCACGCCCGCCGAGCGAGCCGGAATGGAATCACTTCCGGCAAAGCGACGAACCGATTACTTTTTCGAGCGTTGGGTATTGAAAGAGGCATATCTGAAGGGACGCGGGACGGGTTTCTCACAGTCGCCAGCCAGGTTTGCGATCAACCTAAATGAAACAGGCGAACCGTTGCCGCTGGGCAACTGGCAGCTCTCCCTGCATCGACCGACGCCGCGACACGTGGCGGCCACCGCCGTGCGGATAAGGCGAGGCGGTGCGGCGATTCCAATCAAGTGGTTTGCGGCGGGTGGGTTAGTCGAAACTGGCATCGCCGTCGAAGGTGGACGGATCCCAGACCGCCGGATCGTCTAACTGCGCAGCCAGCCTCGGATCGGCCGCATGATAATAGAATGCCCATGCGAGAAGTTTGCGACGATACGGGGCCAAACGATCGAACTCGCGCATCTTCGGGACTCCACTCCCCAGGTTTTCCAGCGTGTATATATTGTCCGCGGCGCAGCGGCGCAGTGCCGCGCGCAGGAGCGCGGGCAACAAGTCTTCGTCTGGTTCCAGGCTCTGGTAATCGATGAGCCGCATCCGCCGCATCCCGCAGCGAGCGTCATGCCGCAGCACGGTGCAGTAGGCGCGGAGCCGGCCATTTCGCGAGGCGGTCAGAATCCACAACCGGCCGGCGCGTAGCGGGACGGCGAAATGCCAGGCGAGCGATCGACTGTCGCGGGCGGCCAGGAGCTTGTCCGGGTGAAGCTGCACGAGCTCTTCCCAGAAGGAGTCGAACCGCTCATCAAAGCTGGTGCACTCGCCGACGCTCACCGAATCCGCAACCTGCGGAAATGCTTTCTTTCTAAAAAAGTCCCTTATCCGCAAGGCCACGGACATGGGCGGCGCCAGCAGGTCGGAAAGCGGAACTTCGAGAATGCGCAGCGCCGCCTTCGCGAAACCGCGATATCCCGTCACCCAGAAACTTGCGCTCGCCCAATCGCCGAGCGGCACGCGAGCGGACAGCGCGCTGAACGTCTCCACGGCCATCGCGTTCACCGTCGTGTTGATAAATAGATCCGCACCCGGTTGATTGAAGTATGTGTCCATCAGGGACAACGCAAATCCGCGATATGCCGATGATACCACCCACGCGCGCCCGTTCGCGCAGATGAGCTCGCGCCGCCTGAAGTGGTATAGCGAGGGAACATTACTGAGCGAGCCAACGACGCGACCGCCGGCGTCTTCGAGCACCCACCCGATCGGCCAGTCGCTACCGAGCCGACGCCAGAGTGGATTGTCGAGCCAGACTGCGCGCCAGTCCTCCTGTGGCGGGGTCAGGAGTCCGTGAGATGATTCCAGCCGTTGGATCGCGTGATAGTCATCGAACCGCGCCGGCCGGAGTCGCGGTTGGGCGAGCGGCGGCGCCGATTGCACCGTAGAAGCCGATAGCTCTGTATGAACGCTCATCCGTTCGTGCCATAGGCGAGCGGCAACGACTTCAAGCCGCGCAGCCCGAGGTTTTCGCGCCAGACCAGGCGCTGATCCGTCAGCTCGAGCACCGGAAAACGACGCAGGAGCGATTCGAACGCGATGTGCCCTTCGAGCCGGGCCAGCGGTGCTCCGAAGCAGAAGTGCGCGCCCCACCCGAACGCGAGGTGCCGATTATCGGGACGATCAAAATCCAGACGATCCGGTTCCGGGAAACGCGCCGGGTCACGGTTCCCCGCGGCCATCACTGCGATCACCGCTTGCCGTTTCTTGATTTGCTTTCCGCCGAGTTCGCCGTTGCCGGGCGCGAGCCTTGCCGTGTGTTGGCTGGGGCTCTCGTAGCGCAGCAATTCCTCCACGGCCGCGGGCATGATGGTCGCGTCTGCGCGCAGGCGCGACATCTGATCCGGGTTGCGCAGGAGCGAGAGCATACCGTTGCTGATCAAGTTGGTCGTCGTCTCCAGCCCGCCAACCATGGTGACGATGCAGTTGGCGACAATCTCATCATCCGTGAAGCGGTCACCGTCTACTTCGGCAGCCATGAATGTCTGGATCAGGCCCTCGCGCGGGGACTTGCGCTGGTCGCGCAGGGCATCGCGGAAGTAGTTGGTCAGGTGCTCGACCGCTTCGAGCACGCCACTGAGGCGATCGGGGTTGTGCTGAAAATTCCCCAGCATTTCCGCGAACGTAACGGACCAGTTCTTCAATTTCACGTGATCTTCAGCCGGCACGCCGAGCAGCTCAGCCGTCACGATTGCCGGCAAGGGCTCGGCAAAGTCGGCGAGCAGATCCATCTGTCCGCGGGGGCCTCGCGACTGGATGTCATCGATCAGCCGCGTGGCGATTTCCTGGATGTGCTCGCGCAGGACGCGCACGCGCGCGGGCACGAACGCCCCGCCGGCGAGCTTCCGCAGTCGCGTGTGCGCGGGGGGATCCATGAAAAGCATCTGCTTGATCATCACCCGCGCAATCGGACGTACTTCAGGCGCGCCCAACGCCTCGAAGTATTCCGGCGACGGCGCGCGGTTGGCGGAATAGTGCGTCAGAACCTCGATGACGTCTTCGTAGCGCGTCACGATCCACGCGTGCAGATACGGATCCCAGTGAACCGGATCCTCTTCGCGCAGACGCTGGTAAAGTGGATAGGGGTTGGCCAACACCTCCGGGTCAAGGAGGTGGTAAAGGCTGAGCGGTGTGTCTACCGCTCGATTCGAAGTCGGCATGACTGGAGGCTGCATGGTTTTCCATCGCGTGCGCGACCGCGCGCGCCAGCGTTCAACCGCGCGGAGCGCCTTCAGCGTCGACCAGCCGCGCAACCTCGGCCGACAAAGCATCAACCGTCGGCGCACCAAAGAGCTGCCGAAGTGTAAGCTTCACGCCAAACGCGTCGCGAATCCGCGCGACGAGTTGCACGCCGAGCATCGAGTGACCACCCAGCATGAAGAAATTGTCGCCGCGCCCAACCGAAGGCTGTTCCAGCAGCGACGCGACGATATCGGCGATCCCCTTCTCAAACTTTGAAATGGACGCGCCATTCGCGTGACCTGCGGCTGGCGCCGCGCGCGGCGCGCTGGGCAGCAGATTCTGCTTGTTGGGTGCGGGCAGCGCCGACGAATCGAGTTTTCCGTTGACCGTTGTCGGCAGCGCCTCGATCGCGACGTAGCGTGCCGGAATCATGTAATCCGGCAACCGCGCCGCAAGGAATTCGCGCAGATCGGTGGCAACCAGCCGCACGTTCGCCGCGGGCACGACGTACGCGACCAGGGCCGGGCCAATTTCGTTTCCGTTACGGACGAGAACCGCGCTGGCCTCAACGCCGGGATAACGATCGATGCACGCAACGATTTCGCCGAGCTCGATGCGATACCCCCGAATCTTCACTTGATCGTCGAGGCGTCCGAGGAATGCAATCTCTCCGTTTTCCAGCAGTCGCGCACGATCGCCCGTGCGATAAATGCGGAAGGCAGGCCCGGATGCCGGCGAATAGGTGACGAATCGCTCGGCCGTCAGCTCGGGGTTATTCCGATAGCCTCGTCCGACGTGCGCACCGGCGAGGCACAATTCGCCCGCTTCGCCACGCGGCACGGGGTGCAAAGCATCATCCAAGACGAGAGCACGAGTGTTCAAGATCGGCCGGCCGATCGACGGTTGCCCGTCGATCGAGCCTTCGGGCGCGACCGCGCCGGACGTCGCCACCACCGTGCATTCAGTTGGACCGTAATTATTGACCAGGACGAACGGCAATCCGGCGACCGGTCGGCGATGAAGCGTGTCGGCCCCGGTCAGCAGGATTCGCAGCGCGGTTTCGGCCGGCCAGGTCGTGTGCAGCAGCTGTTCAGCGAGCACGGTCGGCACAAAGCTCACCGTGATGCGTTCGTTCAAGAGCCAGTCGTGTAGTGCAGCCGGTGAGCGGCGCGTCGGTTCGTCTGCGATGTGCAGGCTGGCGCCTGCCGTCAGGTGCGGCCAAATCTCCCAGGCGGTTGCGTCAAACGCGAGTCCTGCGACGTGGCTGGCCCGATCGTCCGGAGTAATCTTGAATGCGGCCTGATGCCAATCGATCAGGTTGAGCAGATTCGCATGAGTAATCTCAACGCCCTTGGGCGCGCGCGTGGATCCGGACGTGTAAACCACGTACGCCAGGCTCGCTGGATCATGCTCAAGGTCGACTGACGTATCCGGCCGCGATTCGATTTGCGCCGCGTCTGCGCCGTCGAGTTGGATAACGCGCCACGGCCCGGACCGCAGCTCCGCCGATTTGCTGCGATGCGTCAGCAGCAGCGGTGCCGCCGAATTGGAGAGGATGAACGCAGCACGATCCGCGGGTGTTGACGGGTCCAACGGCAAATATGCCGCGCCGCTCTTCAACACCGCTAAGGCCGCGACGACGAACTCGACGGAACGCTCGAGGAACAAACCCACACAGCATTCCGGCCGCGCACCTGCCTCAAGCAAATATGTCGCCAGTTGGTTGGACCGGCGATCGAGTTCGGCGTATGTCAGCTGTTCGTTTTCATCTACAACCGCCAGGCGTCGGGGCGACGTTGAAGCATGCAACGCGATTCGCCCGCAGACCGACACTGCACTTTCGGTTTTACCTGCCAACCTTGGCTCGTCCGGCACTGTTTGGTGCGGATCGACAGACAACATATGTTCCCTCCCGCTACCGCGGCCTGATCTTTTGAAAGAAGCGAGGTTCCCGCGCGGGGCAAAAAAGGGCCACAAACCCGCAAGAACTCACCATGGCGCAATCCGAGTGCCAGGATACCGAGTCGTATCGGTACGCCGCGCACCCGGAAGTTGTTCTACCGCCCTGCCTGCAAACCCATTCGGCGACTGAAGCGGTTTAACGCCTGCCCGTCGGCGGCTGATTTGCGATCGCGCGCCCTGCTGCGCGCCCACGCATTTCGGCCAGCCCCGCTTGTCAGTTCGACATCATACCGCCAAGGCAGCCACCTGCACAAAAATTGCCGATCAGTCATCTGTGGCGGACATTGAAGTGAAATGCATAGGACGCTCCTTCCGCAAACTGCGCCGGCCTACGATCTTCCGCAATGGCACTGAGCGCAATAAGTCGATCCGTCGACGTCGTGCCGCTGTGGACACGAATGCTATGCATGCCGAAGCGTGGCGGCGCGTGCGAAGCGCGCGCAGCGCAACTGAATTGTTCGCAGGCAGTGCTCGAAGTTTTGCTCGAGCATTCCAGCAGACCCCCGCAGCCGCAGCAAGACGCGTAATTTCGCCAGCTTCTCGGCCGGCTTGGATCGACAATAAAAATTCTGCGCTGCGGTGGAAGTTCTGCCGTGCCAGCGGCTTCTATTCCTTGCGGGGCTCGCTAGTCGTTCTCGCTGCATCTAGGAGTTACATCCATGTTCAGTCGTAAGCCGGCGGTTTTCATCGAAGGACTTGAGTCGCGACGCCTCTTTGCCTGGAGCAATTACGCGCAGCTTGTGGACCAGGACCAGGCCGCGACCGATTACGCGAATATCAGGGGCGCTGGGGTGACCGTTGCCATCATCGATACCGGAATCGACTACACACAGCAAAGTCTCGGCGGCGGATTTGGAAAAGGCTTCAAAGTTATCGGCGGATACGATTTCCTCAGCAACGACGCCGACCCGATGGACACCTCCGGCCACGGAACCGCCGTCGCGGGCGTGATCGCGGCCAACCCTTACACGGTCAACGGCATCACCTACCAGGGAGTCGCGCCCGACGCGAAGCTGGTGGCGCTCCGCGTGGGCACTGAGTCAAGCATCTCCAACAATAACATCGAAAAAGCGCTTCAGTGGGTGATCGACAACCGCGCGGAGTTCAACATTTCCGTCGTCAACCTCTCGCTTGGCTCGGGCAATTACACGGACCCGCGCACCGAGCCGCAGCTCTCCGACGAATTTGCCCAGCTACACTCGCTTGGCATCTTCGTCGTCGCCGCCAGTGGCAACAGCAATGACGTTTCGCAGGGCCCGATCAGCCAGGACGGCGTTGCATATCCGGCGGCGGACCCGAACGTCTTTGCCGTCGGTGCGGTCGATTCCAATGACGTGATCACCAGCTGGACGCAGCGTGGCGATGAACTCGACCTGCTCGCGCCGGGCATGGACATCGTCATGCCGCAGCTCGGCGGAGGTTTCGTGACTGAGAGCGGAACCAGCTTCGCTTCACCTTACGTCGCCGGCACGGCGGCGCTGATCAAGCAGGCCGATCCTAGCGTCAAGGCCGGCGACATCGGGTCGATTCTGATGTCCAGCGGAACCGATAATCGCGACGGCAGTGGCGAATCCGGGAACACGACCACGCTCCAGTTCGCGCGTCTCGACATCGACAACGCGCTACGAATCGTTCAACAGCGCAAGGGACGCACGGGCACGCTCAAGCTGGGCAGGACCTTCGACACCGTGCTCGACAGCGAGGGCGTCCTCCACGCCGCATACTACGACATCAGCACCGCGGACTTGATGTATGCGACGCGCAATACGGATGGACTGTGGTCAAAGCCCAAGCTCCTCGACTCGGCCGGAGATGTCGGCGCGCAGATCACGATCGCGATCGATAACACGGGCAAGGTCGGCGTTGGATACTTCGACGTGACGAACACCGCCATTAAGTATATGAGCTTCGACGGGTTCCGCTGGCTGATCAAAACGGTCGAATCGGACAAGCACGTTGGCACAAACCCGTCGCTCGCGTTCGACATCGACGGCAATGCATACCTCGCTTACGAGCGCAGGAGCGGCGGTTACCTGCGGCTGGCGACGCTCGACCGTGACGCCGGCAGCTGGACGCGCCGGACGATCGACGGCGGCAACGGAACCATCGTCGGCACGAGCCTCAGCCTCGACGTCGGCGAAGCCGCGGTGAGCAGCAACGGCTTCTTCACCACGTACGACACGACCGTAGCGATCGCATATGCCGACAAGACCAACGGAAACCTCAAATATGCCCGTCTCGACTTGGACAATCCCAGCGCAACGTGGTTTCTCGGTGTGGCCGACGACACGACGGGTGTGGGGGCGATCGATCTGAACCTGCACGCCGGCCCCAGCGCTGCCGGATTGCAGGCGCAGATCGCCTACCAGAGCACGGCCGGACAGGATGTCAAATACGCGTTTAAGACCGGGACCGATTCGTGGACGGTCGAAACGATCGCTACCACCGGCAATCTTGGCGCGTCGGTCGCGCTCTCTTTCAGTGACTCGGACTTACCCGTCGTCACGTACTTCGACGATACGCGTCAAGGGATTTTCAGCGCAACGCGAGTGGGATCAAACAGCTGGTCTTCAGAAAAGACTGCGACGGCGTCGTCGCTGATGAGCGTGTCGCTCAACGAGCGGACGGGCGAAGTGGTTCTCAGTTACCTCAACCGCTCGCGCACGGACGTCTTCTCAAACGAACTCGTCTGAGTCCAAGCGCGCTCGCGCGCGCTACGAAGATTAATTGTGGGGTCGGGTGGTTGGGGCAGTTGTCGGGACACTTGTGGGCGGCACTGACTTCACCGCCTTGGTGAGCACCAGATTCACGCGGGTCTGAAGCGCGGTCTCAGCCTCCTGGGGGGTCGCGTGCTTGTCGGCCGCGATCTCGTCGGCAGTGTCCGATATTGCCTTGGCGAATTCTCGCACGATCGCCGTCTGTTCCACAAGATTTTCATCCGTCAGTTCGCCACCGCCAAAATTGGTAATGACGAGGTGCCAACCGCCACCTGCGCGGCGGAATTGCATTTCGCGCGTGCGCGGCGCGAGCTGCAGCGTCGCCGTATCGCCCTTCTCGGTAACCACGGCCGTATCGATCTTTGCGAGGTCCTCCGCGGCGATCACGCTCTGCGTCATTGCATCGGACGCGCCTGGGTACTTCTGCTTCGCGACGTCCGCCAGCCGCTTACCCTCGACCACAAGGTGTGCGTATTCGCTGGCGAGGTCGCGCTGGGCATCATCGCCAGCGAAGAAGATCTCACGAAGTGCCGCCTCGTCGCCGCGCTCCAACGCTGAATACATGCTCCGCGCGGCCGCCTTGGGCGAGGAAATATCTGGTGCATCCGCCGCCCGCACGAGTTGCGCGACGAACGGCAGGATGGCAGCGAGCACGATGATCGGGAATCGAAATCGCCGTGTCATGTTGGTGTCACCTGTGCGACGACGGGAACCGCGGGCTTCACGGGATTGACGATGTACTTTCGAATCAGATACGGATATGCCCAGAAGCTGGTCACAAGCGCGGTGATCGGCGTGGACCACGCGACGCCTTCGACGCCGAATCGTTTGACCACGCAGATCGCGACGATCGTGTTGAGCACCGCGTGCGCGCCATACGCGTAAATCTGCGGCACGAGCACGCCGGCCGCGTTGAGGACGACTGATCGGCAATCCACCCACGCGCGCAGGAGGAACGTCGCGGTTACCGCGATAATCAGGCTCCTTGATGCGGACAACACCGTGCTCGAGCCGCCGCCCGGCATCAGGTGCAGCACTCTGTTTCCTTTCCAGCACATTGGGATCCTAAGCTTAGAATTCCACGTGGACAAGTTGTCGCGGCCGCTTCTATAGTGTCACCTAAATACTAGTGACTCCAGCGTAACTGGACTGGCCACAGTTAGGCCGCAAATGTAATCACACTGGCTCACCTTCGGGTGGGCCTTTCTGCGTTCGCGAGTGGACCCGATAAGCTCATGGAGCGGCGTAACCGTCGCACAGGAAGGACAGAGAAAGCGCGGATCTGGGAAGTGACGGACAGAACGGTCAGGACCTGGATTGGGGAGGCGGTTGCCGCCGCTGCTGCTGACGGTGTGACGTTCTCTGTTCCGGTCACACCACATACGTTCCGCCATTCCTATGCGATGCACATGCTGTATGCCGGTATACCGCTGAAAGTTCTGCAAAGCCTGATGGGACATAAGTCCATCAGTTCAACGGAAGTCTACACGAAGGTTTTTGCGCTGGATGTGGCTGCCCGGCACCGGGTGCAGTTTGCGATGCCGGAGTCTGATGCGGTTGCGATGCTGAAACAATTATCCTGAGAATAAATGCCTTGGCCTTTATATGGAAATGTGGAACTGAGTGGATATGCTGTTTTTGTCTGTTAAACAGAGAAGCTGGCTGTTATCCACTGAGAAGCGAACGAAACAGTCGGGAAAATCTCCCATTATCGTAGAGATCCGCATTATTAATCTCAGGAGCCTGTGTAGCGTTTATAGGAAGTAGTGTTCTGTCATGATGCCTGCAAGCGGTAACGAAAACGATTTGAATATGCCTTCAGGAACAATAGAAATCTTCGTGCGGTGTTACGTTGAAGTGGAGCGGATTATGTCAGCAATGGACAGAACAACCTAATGAACACAGAACCATGATGTGGTCTGTCCTTTTACAGCCAGTAGTGCTCGCCGCAGTCGAGCGACAGGGCGAAGCCCTCGGCTGGTTGCCCTCGCCGCTGGGCTGGCGGCCGTCTATGGCCCTGCAAACGCGCCAGAAACGCCGTCGAAGCCGTGTGCGAGACACCGCGGCCGGCCGCCGGCGTTGTGGATACCTCGCGGAAAACTTGGCCCTCACTGACAGATGAGGGGCGGACGTTGACACTTGAGGGGCCGACTCACCCGGCGCGGCGTTGACAGATGAGGGGCAGGCTCGATTTCGGCCGGCGACGTGGAGCTGGCCAGCCTCGCAAATCGGCGAAAACGCCTGATTTTACGCGAGTTTCCCACAGATGATGTGGACAAGCCTGGGGATAAGTGCCCTGCGGTATTGACACTTGAGGGGCGCGACTACTGACAGATGAGGGGCGCGATCCTTGACACTTGAGGGGCAGAGTGCTGACAGATGAGGGGCGCACCTATTGACATTTGAGGGGCTGTCCACAGGCAGAAAATCCAGCATTTGCAAGGGTTTCCGCCCGTTTTTCGGCCACCGCTAACCTGTCTTTTAACCTGCTTTTAAACCAATATTTATAAACCTTGTTTTTAACCAGGGCTGCGCCCTGTGCGCGTGACCGCGCACGCCGAAGGGGGGTGCCCCCCCTTCTCGAACCCTCCCGGTCGAGTGAGCGAGGAAGCACCAGGGAACAGCACTTATATATTCTGCTTACACACGATGCCTGAAAAAACTTCCCTTGGGGTTATCCACTTATCCACGGGGATATTTTTATAATTATTTTTTTTATAGTTTTTAGATCTTCTTTTTTAGAGCGCCTTGTAGGCCTTTATCCATGCTGGTTCTAGAGAAGGTGTTGTGACAAATTGCCCTTTCAGTGTGACAAATCACCCTCAAATGACAGTCCTGTCTGTGACAAATTGCCCTTAACCCTGTGACAAATTGCCCTCAGAAGAAGCTGTTTTTTCACAAAGTTATCCCTGCTTATTGACTCTTTTTTATTTAGTGTGACAATCTAAAAACTTGTCACACTTCACATGGATCTGTCATGGCGGAAACAGCGGTTATCAATCACAAGAAACGTAAAAATAGCCCGCGAATCGTCCAGTCAAACGACCTCACTGAGGCGGCATATAGTCTCTCCCGGGATCAAAAACGTATGCTGTATCTGTTCGTTGACCAGATCAGAAAATCTGATGGCACCCTACAGGAACATGACGGTATCTGCGAGATCCATGTTGCTAAATATGCTGAAATATTCGGATTGACCTCTGCGGAAGCCAGTAAGGATATACGGCAGGCATTGAAGAGTTTCGCGGGGAAGGAAGTGGTTTTTTATCGCCCTGAAGAGGATGCCGGCGATGAAAAAGGCTATGAATCTTTTCCTTGGTTTATCAAACGTGCGCACAGTCCATCCAGAGGGCTTTACAGTGTACATATCAACCCATATCTCATTCCCTTCTTTATCGGGTTACAGAACCGGTTTACGCAGTTTCGGCTTAGTGAAACAAAAGAAATCACCAATCCGTATGCCATGCGTTTATACGAATCCCTGTGTCAGTATCGTAAGCCGGATGGCTCAGGCATCGTCTCTCTGAAAATCGACTGGATCATAGAGCGTTACCAGCTGCCTCAAAGTTACCAGCGTATGCCTGACTTCCGCCGCCGCTTCCTGCAGGTCTGTGTTAATGAGATCAACAGCAGAACTCCAATGCGCCTCTCATACATTGAGAAAAAGAAAGGCCGCCAGACGACTCATATCGTATTTTCCTTCCGCGATATCACTTCCATGACGACAGGATAGTCTGAGGGTTATCTGTCACAGATTTGAGGGTGGTTCGTCACATTTGTTCTGACCTACTGAGGGTAATTTGTCACAGTTTTGCTGTTTCCTTCAGCCTGCATGGATTTTCTCATACTTTTTGAACTGTAATTTTTAAGGAAGCCAAATTTGAGGGCAGTTTGTCACAGTTGATTTCCTTCTCTTTCCCTTCGTCATGTGACTTGATATCGGGGGTTAGTTCGTCATCATTGATGAGGGTTGATTATCACAGTTTATTACTCTGAATTGGCTATCCGCGTGTGTACCTCTACCTGGAGTTTTTCCCACGGTGGATATTTCTTCTTGCGCTGAGCGTAAGAGCTATCTGACAGAACAGTTCTTCTTTGCTTCCTCGCCAGTTCGCTCGCTATGCTCGGTTACACGGCTGCGGCGAGCGCTAGTGATAATAAGTGACTGAGGTATGTGCTCTTCTTATCTCCTTTTGTAGTGTTGCTCTTATTTTAAACAACTTTGCGGTTTTTTGATGACTTTGCGATTTTGTTGTTGCTTTGCAGTAAATTGCAAGATTTAATAAAAAAACGCAAAGCAATGATTAAAGGATGTTCAGAATGAAACTCATGGAAACACTTAACCAGTGCATAAACGCTGGTCATGAAATGACGAAGGCTATCGCCATTGCACAGTTTAATGATGACAGCCCGGAAGCGAGGAAAATAACCCGGCGCTGGAGAATAGGTGAAGCAGCGGATTTAGTTGGGGTTTCTTCTCAGGCTATCAGAGATGCCGAGAAAGCAGGGCGACTACCGCACCCGGATATGGAAATTCGAGGACGGGTTGAGCAACGTGTTGGTTATACAATTGAACAAATTAATCATATGCGTGATGTGTTTGGTACGCGATTGCGACGTGCTGAAGACGTATTTCCACCGGTGATCGGGGTTGCTGCCCATAAAGGAGGCGTTTACAAAACCTCAGTTTCTGTTCATCTTGCTCAGGATCTGGCTCTGAAGGGGCTACGTGTTTTGCTCGTGGAAGGTAACGACCCCCAGGGAACAGCCTCAATGTATCACGGATGGGTACCAGATCTTCATATTCATGCAGAAGACACTCTCCTGCCTTTCTATCTTGGGGAAAAGGACGATGTCACTTATGCAATAAAGCCCACTTGCTGGCCGGGGCTTGACATTATTCCTTCCTGTCTGGCTCTGCACCGTATTGAAACTGAGTTAATGGGCAAATTTGATGAAGGTAAACTGCCCACCGATCCACACCTGATGCTCCGACTGGCCATTGAAACTGTTGCTCATGACTATGATGTCATAGTTATTGACAGCGCGCCTAACCTGGGTATCGGCACGATTAATGTCGTATGTGCTGCTGATGTGCTGATTGTTCCCACGCCTGCTGAGTTGTTTGACTACACCTCCGCACTGCAGTTTTTCGATATGCTTCGTGATCTGCTCAAGAACGTTGATCTTAAAGGGTTCGAGCCTGATGTACGTATTTTGCTTACCAAATACAGCAATAGTAATGGCTCTCAGTCCCCGTGGATGGAGGAGCAAATTCGGGATGCCTGGGGAAGCATGGTTCTAAAAAATGTTGTACGTGAAACGGATGAAGTTGGTAAAGGTCAGATCCGGATGAGAACTGTTTTTGAACAGGCCATTGATCAACGCTCTTCAACTGGTGCCTGGAGAAATGCTCTTTCTATTTGGGAACCTGTCTGCAATGAAATTTTCGATCGTCTGATTAAACCACGCTGGGAGATTAGATAATGAAGCGTGCGCCTGTTATTCCAAAACATACGCTCAATACTCAACCGGTTGAAGATACTTCGTTATCGACACCAGCTGCCCCGATGGTGGATTCGTTAATTGCGCGCGTAGGAGTAATGGCTCGCGGTAATGCCATTACTTTGCCTGTATGTGGTCGGGATGTGAAGTTTACTCTTGAAGTGCTCCGGGGTGATAGTGTTGAGAAGACCTCTCGGGTATGGTCAGGTAATGAACGTGACCAGGAGCTGCTTACTGAGGACGCACTGGATGATCTCATCCCTTCTTTTCTACTGACTGGTCAACAGACACCGGCGTTCGGTCGAAGAGTATCTGGTGTCATAGAAATTGCCGATGGGAGTCGCCGTCGTAAAGCTGCTGCACTTACCGAAAGTGATTATCGTGTTCTGGTTGGCGAGCTGGATGATGAGCAGATGGCTGCATTATCCAGATTGGGTAACGATTATCGCCCAACAAGTGCTTATGAACGTGGTCAGCGTTATGCAAGCCGATTGCAGAATGAATTTGCTGGAAATATTTCTGCGCTGGCTGATGCGGAAAATATTTCACGTAAGATTATTACCCGCTGTATCAACACCGCCAAATTGCCTAAATCAGTTGTTGCTCTTTTTTCTCACCCCGGTGAACTATCTGCCCGGTCAGGTGATGCACTTCAAAAAGCCTTTACAGATAAAGAGGAATTACTTAAGCAGCAGGCATCTAACCTTCATGAGCAGAAAAAAGCTGGGGTGATATTTGAAGCTGAAGAAGTTATCACTCTTTTAACTTCTGTGCTTAAAACGTCATCTGCATCAAGAACTAGTTTAAGCTCACGACATCAGTTTGCTCCTGGAGCGACAGTATTGTATAAGGGCGATAAAATGGTGCTTAACCTGGACAGGTCTCGTGTTCCAACTGAGTGTATAGAGAAAATTGAGGCCATTCTTAAGGAACTTGAAAAGCCAGCACCCTGATGCGACCACGTTTTAGTCTACGTTTATCTGTCTTTACTTAATGTCCTTTGTTACAGGCCAGAAAGCATAACTGGCCTGAATATTCTCTCTCGGCCGCCGCCGCCTTTTCCTCAATCGCTCTTCGTTCGTCTGGAAGGCAGTACACCTTGATAGGTGGGCTGCCCTTCCTGGTTGGCTTGGTTTCATCAGCCATCCGCTTGCCCTCATCTGTTACGCCGGCGGTAGCCGGCCAGCCTCGCAGAGCAGGATTCCCGTTGAGCACCGCCAGGTGCGAATAAGGGACAGTGAAGAAGGAACACCCGCTCGCGGGTGGGCCTACTTCACCTATCCTGCCCGGCTGACGCCGTTGGATACACCAAGGAAAGTCTACACGAACCCTTTGGCAAAATCCTGTATATCGTGCGAAAAAGGATGGATATACCGAAAAAATCGCTATAATGACCCCGAAGCAGGGTTATGCAGCGGAAAAGATCCGTCGACCTGCAGCTCACGGTAACTGATGCCGTATTTGCAGTACCAGCGTACGGCCCACAGAATGATGTCACGCTGAAAATGCCGGCCTTTGAATGGGTTCATGTGCAGCTCCATCAGCAAAAGGGGATGATAAGTTTATCACCACCGACTATTTGCAACAGTGCCGTTGATCGTGCTATGATCGACTGATGTCATCAGCGGTGGAGTGCAATGTCGTGCAATACGAATGGCGAAAAGCCGAGCTCATCGGTCAGCTTCTCAACCTTGGGGTTACCCCCGGCGGTGTGCTGCTGGTCCACAGCTCCTTCCGTAGCGTCCGGCCCCTCGAAGATGGGCCACTTGGACTGATCGAGGCCCTGCGTGCTGCGCTGGGTCCGGGAGGGACGCTCGTCATGCCCTCGTGGTCAGGTCTGGACGACGAGCCGTTCGATCCTGCCACGTCGCCCGTTACACCGGACCTTGGAGTTGTCTCTGACACATTCTGGCGCCTGCCAAATGTAAAGCGCAGCGCCCATCCATTTGCCTTTGCGGCAGCGGGGCCACAGGCAGAGCAGATCATCTCTGATCCATTGCCCCTGCCACCTCACTCGCCTGCAAGCCCGGTCGCCCGTGTCCATGAACTCGATGGGCAGGTACTTCTCCTCGGCGTGGGACACGATGCCAACACGACGCTGCATCTTGCCGAGTTGATGGCAAAGGTTCCCTATGGGGTGCCGAGACACTGCACCATTCTTCAGGATGGCAAGTTGGTACGCGTCGATTATCTCGAGAATGACCACTGCTGTGAGCGCTTTGCCTTGGCGGACAGGTGGCTCAAGGAGAAGAGCCTTCAGAAGGAAGGTCCAGTCGGTCATGCCTTTGCTCGGTTGATCCGCTCCCGCGACATTGTGGCGACAGCCCTGGGTCAACTGGGCCGAGATCCGTTGATCTTCCTGCATCCGCCAGAGGCGGGATGCGAAGAATGCGATGCCGCTCGCCAGTGGCTGAGCTCATGAGCGGAGAACGAGATGACGTTGGAGGGGCAAGGTCGCGCTGATTGCTGGGGCAACACGTGGAGCGGATCGGGGATTGTCTTTCTTCAGCTCGCTGATGATATGCTGACGCTCAATGCCGTTTGGCCTCCGACTAACGAAAATCCCGCATTTGGACGGCTGATCCGATTGGCACGGCGGACGGCGAATGGCGGAGCAGACGCTCGTCCGGGGGCAATGAGATATGAAAAAGCCTGAACTCACCGCGACGTCCCGAAGGCGTGGCGCGGCTTCCCCGTGCCGGAGCAATCGCCCTGGGTGGGTTACACGACGCCCCTCTATGGCCCGTACTGACGGACACACCGAAGCCCCGGCGGCAACCCTCAGCGGATGCCCCGGGGCTTCACGTTTTCCCAGGTCAGAAGCGGTTTTCGGGAGTAGTGCCCCAACTGGGGTAACCTTTGAGTTCTCTCAGTTGGGGGCGTAGGGTCGCCGACATGACACAAGGGGTTGTGACCGGGGTGGACACGTACGCGGGTGCTTACGACCGTCAGTCGCGCGAGCGCGAGAATTCGAGCGCAGCAAGCCCAGCGACACAGCGTAGCGCCAACGAAGACAAGGCGGCCGACCTTCAGCGCGAAGTCGAGCGCGACGGGGGCCGGTTCAGGTTCGTCGGGCATTTCAGCGAAGCGCCGGGCACGTCGGCGTTCGGGACGGCGGAGCGCCCGGAGTTCGAACGCATCCTGAACGAATGCCGCGCCGGGCGGCTCAACATGATCATTGTCTATGACGTGTCGCGCTTCTCGCGCCTGAAGGTCATGGACGCGATTCCGATTGTCTCGGAATTGCTCGCCCTGGGCGTGACGATTGTTTCCACTCAGGAAGGCGTCTTCCGGCAGGGAAACGTCATGGACCTGATTCACCTGATTATGCGGCTCGACGCGTCGCACAAAGAATCTTCGCTGAAGTCGGCGAAGATTCTCGACACGAAGAACCTTCAGCGCGAATTGGGCGGGTACGTCGGCGGGAAGGCGCCTTACGGCTTCGAGCTTGTTTCGGAGACGAAGGAGATCACGCGCAACGGCCGAATGGTCAATGTCGTCATCAACAAGCTTGCGCACTCGACCACTCCCCTTACCGGACCCTTCGAGTTCGAGCCCGACGTAATCCGGTGGTGGTGGCGTGAGATCAAGACGCACAAACACCTTCCCTTCAAGCCGGGCAGTCAAGCCGCCATTCACCCGGGCAGCATCACGGGGCTTTGTAAGCGCATGGACGCTGACGCCGTGCCGACCCGGGGCGAGACGATTGGGAAGAAGACCGCTTCAAGCGCCTGGGACCCGGCAACCGTTATGCGAATCCTTCGGGACCCGCGTATTGCGGGCTTCGCCGCTGAGGTGATCTACAAGAAGAAGCCGGACGGCACGCCGACCACGAAGATTGAGGGTTACCGCATTCAGCGCGACCCGATCACGCTCCGGCCGGTCGAGCTTGATTGCGGACCGATCATCGAGCCCGCTGAGTGGTATGAGCTTCAGGCGTGGTTGGACGGCAGGGGGCGCGGCAAGGGGCTTTCCCGGGGGCAAGCCATTCTGTCCGCCATGGACAAGCTGTACTGCGAGTGTGGCGCCGTCATGACTTCGAAGCGCGGGGAAGAATCGATCAAGGACTCTTACCGCTGCCGTCGCCGGAAGGTGGTCGACCCGTCCGCACCTGGGCAGCACGAAGGCACGTGCAACGTCAGCATGGCGGCACTCGACAAGTTCGTTGCGGAACGCATCTTCAACAAGATCAGGCACGCCGAAGGCGACGAAGAGACGTTGGCGCTTCTGTGGGAAGCCGCCCGACGCTTCGGCAAGCTCACTGAGGCGCCTGAGAAGAGCGGCGAACGGGCGAACCTTGTTGCGGAGCGCGCCGACGCCCTGAACGCCCTTGAAGAGCTGTACGAAGACCGCGCGGCAGGCGCGTACGACGGACCCGTTGGCAGGAAGCACTTCCGGAAGCAACAGGCAGCGCTGACGCTCCGGCAGCAAGGGGCGGAAGAGCGGCTTGCCGAACTTGAAGCCGCCGAAGCCCCGAAGCTTCCCCTTGACCAATGGTTCCCCGAAGACGCCGACGCTGACCCGACCGGCCCTAAGTCGTGGTGGGGGCGCGCGTCAGTAGACGACAAGCGCGTGTTCGTCGGGCTCTTCGTAGACAAGATCGTTGTCACGAAGTCGACTACGGGCAGGGGGCAGGGAACGCCCATCGAGAAGCGCGCTTCGATCACGTGGGCGAAGCCGCCGACCGACGACGACGAAGACGACGCCCAGGACGGCACGGAAGACGTAGCGGCGTAGCGAGACACCCGGGAAGCCTGTTAGGCGCTGAGACGGGCGCACAGCGGGCTTCCTGGGGCAGCGGGAAGGGTCGGCCGGTCCCCCGGTCGGCCCATTTCTCTTGTCTCGGTTTAGTTAGTTAGCCTAAGTAACAGTGACTCCGTCACCACAGCACAGCGGGGCGAGCCGTTGACCTGGGGGAAGTGATGCTGTGACGGAATGACTCGAAACACACATTCCTAATGACTTCTCATTGGGTAATCCAGACTTCACGCCACTTCATCACAGCGTCACCCGGGCGCCCTTCGCTGTGACCCCGAATCAGGTTGCCGACAACCTTCATATAGGTAGAGGGGTTTACGCGCCACGCATCAAGCACCGCTAAGGAACGGCGTCGAGCGCTACCCACTCAGGCCGGTCACTCCCCTGATCTCTCCCAGGGTTGAGCGACCGGCGTTGCCTCCCTAGCTCAGTTCGGTTAGAGCGCCTGTTTCGTAATCAGGGGGTCGGCGGTTCGAATCCGTCGGGGGGCTCAATGAGCGGATACACAATCGCTTGGCTCGCATGGCTTGCCGCGTTCGGCGTCATTGAGGGTCGAGCGCTCTTCAATAAGAAGCCGGGCGACACGCTGAGCGAACACGTCTGGTCATGGTTCGCCACGCAAAGCGGCAGTACAGGCAAGCCTTCGGGTTGGGTGCGTGCTCGACGCTTTGCGCTACTGGCCTTCATGGGTTGGCTCACTGCCCACTTCATGACGGGCGGTCGCTTCTAGCGCTGCCGCGCCCAGCCTACTCACGTGAGTAGGTAGGGGGGTGTCGACGGATAGGGGGGTGTCCCCGGAAGGGGGGGGGGGTGCCCTATGCGTACCCGGTGTCTCGACTGTAGGGACTGGGCTACTCATGGTGGGCGCTGTGCTCAGCACCACGCCACCTATCAGGCACAGCGCAGTGTGAAGAGCCATGCGAAGCGGCGTGCTGCTATCGCCCGTGGGAACAACGCTGCGGCGAAGATGCGTCGTGCTATCCGTAAGGCAGTGGGCGCGCACTGTGCTACCTGCCTGGGTTGGTACCACTAGAAAGCTTCTCGAGCGGATCGATCCTGCAGGAATTCCCGGGCATAACTGTTCCACTTGTATCGTCGGTCTGATAATCAGACTGGGACCACGGTCCCACTCGTATCGTCGGTCTGATTATTAGTCTGGGACCACGGTCCCACTCGTATCGTCGGTCTGATTATTAGTCTGGGACCACGGTCCCACTCGT
>JADMIO010803632.1_pt1 | contig 71276 bp, 51 predicted proteins | sample 8958161 | NCBI WGS metagenome assembly JADMIO01 (sample SAMN16585339, study PRJNA669376) | soil metagenome | isolation source: Crop rotation soil | place: USA: Cullars Rotation, Alabama | collected 2011 | reverse complement strand
GCCGCGACTTCAAGTCACGTGAATTCCAAGCTTCGGATCCCACTGTGCTGGAAAGGAAAAACTTAGCCATTCCAAAAATGTTGGTCACCGTGCCGCGACTCTGCCAGTTTGGGGCACGTTCGAACTCAAGCAAATGCGCGTTCTAATCATTCCTGACAAATTTAAAGGGACCCTGACTGCTGCCGAAGCCGCGGAAGCCATCGCGAGCGGATGGCGTGGTGTGCGGCCGCGAGATAGTCTGGAATTACTCCCCATGAGCGATGGTGGCGATGGTTTCGGTCCCGTTTTAAGCGATTTGGAGCGAGCGGCGCCGCGTTCCGTCGAAACCGTGGATGCGGCCGGCCGTCCGCGTACCGCGACCTGGTGGTTGAACCAAAATAGCAGAACGGCCATCATAGAAACCGTTCAATCCATCGGCCTCGCACTCCTGCCAGTTGGAAAGTTTCATCCATTCGAGCTCGATACGTTTGGGCTGGGCGCGCTCTTTCAGACGGCCGCCGCCGCCGGAGCGGTTCGGTGCTACGCCGGCATCGGAGGCAGCGCGACGAATGACGGTGGTTTTGGCATGGCACGTGCGCTGGGATGGAGATTCCTGGACCATTGCGGAGCGGAAATCATTCACTGGACGGAGCTGACCAGATTGCAGTCAATCGTTGCCTCAATGACGAGCCGGTTCGACGAATTAATCATTGCTGTGGATGTGCAAAACCCATTGCTTGGCCCGACCGGGGCGAGCCGGATCTATGGTCCGCAAAAAGGATTGAGACCAGAGGATATGGCCAAAGCCGACGAAGCGCTCGGAACGTTAGCCGAAATCGTCCGCCGCCAATTCGGTGTTAACTATGCCGAAGAACCGGGAACCGGCGCTGCCGGCGGCCTCGGTTTTGGGTTGCGAGCATTTCTAAACGGTCGTTTCGAATCCGGGTTTGAACTTTTTGCCCGCTTGGCAAAACTGGACGATCGACTCAACCGAACGGATTTGGTTATCACGGCCGAAGGAGCTATTGATGCATCCACGTCGATGGGGAAAGGGGTTGGTGAAATTGCACGGCTCTGTGCGGATAGAAACATCCCCTGTATCGGCTTGGCCGGCAATCTTATCGCAACCGAAAAAGCCCATGATTCCAGGTTCACCATGACTTTCGGGATTCACCCCACATTGACGACGCTAGCACGAGCCAAATCCGAGCCGAAAAATTGGCTCGAAAAATTAGCGGCTCACGCAGCGAAAGCGGTTGCAGCGTAGTGGAAGGCGTTCGACTTATTTCCCCGCGACTTGCGTTTCTTTTATCGGGAAAGGCACGAATGTTTTCTCCAAATCGCCTTTGGCGGAATTGAAAAGTCGGATTTTGCCCTCGTATCCACCAGTCGCAATTTGCGGCGTCTTCGGATTGTACGCTATTGCAAAAACCGCACCCTCATGCCTCTTAAGAGTCATTGATCGGGCGCCGTCGGCCGTTTTGTAAACGCGCACTTCGCCTCCTATGCCGCCGAGCGCCACTTGCGACCCGTCGAGGCTGTACGCCACTGCGTGTATAGGTCCCGGCATGCGTTCGAATTCACGGATCAGATTAACGTCATTGTTGGCGGCGGTTCGGCCTTGATTCTCCGCAATCTTATAAATACGAGCGGTCCCCTGATCTCCGCCATATATCACGACGTCTTCTTTTGGATTCCGAGCGATGCACAGCACACTTTCGAGCAGTTTGTTGATATCATCGATAAACTGTCCATTCTCAGGATTAATCAACTTCATCGAACGGTCGCGGCTTCCGGTTAACAAGCGTTTGCCATCCATGGTAAAGAGAGTGCCGAAGACCCAATCGCTATGATTATCGAACTTCATCACTTCTTTGCCATCTTCAACCGCGAGTATCCGCACTGATTTGTCCGCACCGCCGAATGAAACTCGCTTGGCATCGGGTGAAAACGCGACGCCGTACAGCGAATCTGGGGAAACCTTATAAGCATGCAAAAGCGCATGTGAGCCCACATCCCAAATTTGAATCTCCCCAAACAATGAGGGAGCGCCACCGCTTACGGCCAGCAACTTTCCATCATGCGAAAAGGCGATCGATTCAATGCGCGGGGACTCTCCCACCAGCCGTGCAATCAGGCCCGAGCCATCAGGCTTGTGCAAAAGGACTTCGTGATATCCCGAGACGGCCAAAACGGTTCCATCCGGCGAATACGCAAGTGCGGAAATAACCGAAGGCGCGGGATAAACCGGCGGGGCCGAAAGTTTAAACGGGTTAAGCTGATCGCTGGGGGTATCGTCCGTGGCGCCTTCCTTAACCCAGCGCGCAATCATCGCAACTTCTTCTTTGCTGAGAGCATCTCCTTCTTTGGGCATTGAGGGCTCTTCTCCAGAGATTTCTTCGATCAATCGGCTGCCCGCCGGATCACCTTCCTTATACGCAGCTCCGTGCTTGCCCCCTTTTTTTAGCGCGGCGTGAGTCGTTAAATCGAACTCTCCTTTGAGCTTTCCCGGATGATGACAGCCCGTGCAGCTCCGCTTAAAAACAGGAACAATATCGTGATAGTAGCTTACCGGCTTTGCGTCGTCCGCATGGACGAGCGCGACTGTGGAAAACAGCGCCACCAGCCAAAGCGGAATGAGGTTTGGAAATCGAATCGAAAGGCGTTGCATCTTGAGATCAGGGTTTAGCCAGTTTTGCGTCAGCGGTCTTGACATCGGATTTGAGCTCGGCGGCTTTCATTTCCATCTTTTCCGGTGCATTGACCGTGAGGGTGACCGGTGGCGCCTTTTGGCGATAGGTGCGATCGTTAAAAACTCCTGTTCCCGTAATAGTTAATGCGACATCTTTGCCAATCGCAGCCTTATCCGTCGCGACCAGTTTGATCGGCGCTTCACCGCCCGACGCCGGAATTTTATCCGCCATCACGGTCACGCCCGCAGGAATTCCTTCAACCGCAATTACAACTTCGCCGTTAAACCCGGCGCGTCGGTCCACTTTTGAAGTAAAAGAAGCTTCTGAAGCCGCGGATTGAGAGCCTGGTGGCAATGCGGTCACAGCGAGCCGGGTCAGGCTCGTCCGCAATACAAACGGCAATTCCTTTGTCGCAAGCGCGAACGGGGTGCTGAACTCAGACACTATGGCTCCATCGACATTTGCCTCGGCCCGAATCACCGCCGCGCGCGTGCCAATCTCGCTATCAAGGCGGGTCCTCAGATTCATTACTCCAGTGGTTTCGTTTCCTTTCAACGTGACCGCCTGAAAATCGAAACTTTTGGTCGCCGGTTCGCGTCCAGCCGAAAAACCTTCAACTGTTAACTTGATATCACCCTTGAAACCATTGCGTCTTTCCACAATTCCGTTTACAGGCTCGGTCTGTTCCTGCTCGATGAATGCCGCGAGCGTCGTGGCATCGACTGAAAATGGAACCTCGGGCAAAACTGTTAAATAACCCGACTTCACCCGCCGATCACCCTCGCTAATCTCCACATTCCGGGAAACTTCTTTACCGTTGATTTCGCCAGTTGCAACCAGCTTTAGCGGAAACGTCCCTAATGCAGCGTCTTCGGAGCAAGTAAGAAGAAGCATCCCGCCCGCGGGCGCCGACGGTATCAAAATAAGAGGCTCACAATAAATCCCTCTGGGTAGGTTTCTGCATTCAATTCGAACCACTCCGCCGAAACCAGTCATGCGCGTCACTTCGCACCTTATGGGAAGGCGCCCATGACGGTGAATGCGCGGAACGTCTGAAATGCAGCGCGCGGCGAAATTCGGCTGCGGCCGGCGGGCATTGATTCGGTAGGAAAATTCCTCCCCTCCGCGATGGAGCAAATCTTCGATAATCAGGATGTAGGATGCGGAATCCGGAAATTTAAATTCAATTCGGGCATCTTCTCCGGAGCTGTCATCATTTCGCTGGAGGACATTTCCGCGATCATCGGTCAACGTCAATAGAGCATCAAGTTTCGAACCGAACCGGCTGGCGATGACGTCGAAAATGAAGGTGTCGCCCTTCTCGCCGTGAAACTTAAAGGCATCATAGTCGTTCTCGCTCTGGAGCCGGCCGTTGATAGCCACTGGCAACGTGACCATATCCGCCTGATCCAGGGCGGTATTCGGTTCGCTCTCATTGAAGTCGGGCAGATCGGAAACATCGAACAGAAATGGACTCGATAACCCTTTCGATGTCGAAACTCGAATTTCGTCCTGCCCGGATTTGGCAGACGGGTCGAGGTGCAACGTCAATTTCGTGGAACCATCGATATTTGGGCCTTTTAAACTAATGGTGGCGTCGTGTCCGCGCTGGCCGCCAAGAGGGAAAACATGCTCGACGTATGGCAACGCTCCCGCGGTAATGCGGTAACGATAATCCCCCGCCCCCTGATATCGAAAATCGCGGATCGTGAATATGTATTCATCTTCAGCCGGAGCGTTGAAAGACAGGACCGAATCCAACCCTTTCGCATCCTCATTGCGCGCCAATTCCTTGCCGGTCTTGTCAAGAACCGCCACCGATGAATCAAGCGGAGAGCCGATGCGAGCGGCCATCACATCGAACACAACCGGGCTTCCCGGGCTGGCCTTGAAACGGAAATAATCGCTCTGCGCTGATGCGGACACCTGTCCCGAAAGAATTGCGGGCAATGTAACCAATTGAGCATGCTCCAATGAATTGTTATCGCCAGTCTCCTCAATTTCAGGGAGATACCCGACGTTGAGATTGATCGGGTTCGAAACTCCGTTAGGACCGCCAAATCGGATCTCACGAACACCGAGGGGTGCATCTTTAGTTACGGCCAGTTTGATGCGCCGTGATTTTCCATCATCGGGAGTGATGCTGGAGATGCCGCCTGAGCTGGATTCGATAGCAAGTGTGGATACTGGTGAGGCGATCCAATCCGCCGCGAGGCCCGGATCTCCGCTGATGAGAATATTCGTCGCGGCGCCGAAGTTTTCACCAGCAACTGTAATTTCAAACGAACCGCCCCGCTGAACCCACTCTTTGGAAATGGAATTCAGTTTGGGTACCGGCTGCCCTTGCGTTGCGGCGGCGAATAATGCCGCGCTCAACCATGCGGCGGTACGGAATTGCCTGATTGAAAAAAAACTAGACGCCATAATATCAGCGGGTCGAATCAACCAAACAGAGCCGGAATTGGCTCCGCTTGCACGAGCTCACGCGGTTGATTCAAATGATTGTGCACAATGGTGTGGGGATTGATTCCCATCGCATGATAGATCGTCGCAAGCAACTGCGTCGGGTGGACGGGCGTTTCCGCGGGCGATGAGCCGGTAGCGTCCGACTTGCCATATAACGCACCCCGCCGAATCCCCGCTCCCGCAACGAGGGCGGTATAGCAATAAGGCCAATGATCGCGGCCGTCGGGGGAATTGGAATTGCCAGAGGTGCTTACGCCGAGCCGCGGAGAGCGGCCAAATTCTCCCACTGCCACTACCAGCGTTTCTTTAAGCATGCCGCGCTGGTCGAGATCTTCGAGCAGTGCGGAAAGACCGCTGTCGAGCTTGGGACAATGCAGGTCGCGAAGCGGTCCGAAATTCGCGGCATGTGTATCCCACGCATCGACCACGGGATTGCCATTTGCTACCGCAGGCCAATTCATTTGGACAAAACGTGTTCCCGCCTCAATCAGGCGTCGCGCCATCAGGCAGCCCTGCCCGAACGTATGGCGTCCATAACGATCACGCACTTTCGCGGGCTCCTGCGCCAGATCGAACGCATTGCGAGCTCTGCCGGAAAGAATTAGATCAAAGGCCTTCTGATAATAGCTATCAAGCGCATAATTCGAGACGGCTTTCTCAATGTCCGGCATCGCGCCATTCACTTGATCCAGCAGTTTTTCACGCCGGGCAAAACGCTCTTTGGTAACATTCTGCCTCAGCGAGAGATCGTCGAGTTTTACGTCGCCAGCCGGATCCTGATAAAAATAATAGGGGTCGTAAGCCGCTCCCATGAAACCCGCTGTTCCCCCTTTTCCAATCACGTTGCTCTCCTGCAAAGGCCGGGGCAGCATCACAAAAGGCAGCATAGAAACAGAAGGCGGCTTGATGCGGGACATCTGGCAGCCGGCATGCGGAAAATCACTTGGAGAGGGTGGCTCCAGTTGGCCTGATGGCGAGACGCGGTCCGGCGTATAACCGGTCATCATCTGGTAAATGGCGGCAGTATGATTGAACAACCCAGCAGGCGTATAGCTCATCGACCGGATCAGCGTGGCCTTATCCATTTGTTTGGCGAGCAACGGCATAACCTCGCTCAGCCAAATTCCGGAGACGTTGGATTTAATCGGTTTGAATTCGCCGCGTATATTCGAAGGTGCATCCGGCTTCGGGTCCCAAATATCGATGTGGCTTGGTCCGCCCTGCAAAAATAGCATGATGACCGATTTGGCCTGGCCCCAGCCGTTTTTGTTTCCACCTTCGACGGCAGCGGTCGCTTCGGCGGCCTGAAGTCGAAGTATGTCGCCCAGGCTCAAGCCGAATATTCCGGCCCCGCCAACCCGCAGGAATTCGCGCCGCGAAAACCCATCACACGTGCTGCCCGATTGTCCAGGAATAGATAACATAGTTTAATCCTATCGGTTAAAAAGAAATGCCGGGCTGTTCAGAAGAGCCCAGGCAAGGTCCTGCGCGCCTTCAAGCCTTGAAGCCGCAAGGGTCAAATCCGACTCTTTCAGCTCCTTCTCGGATGGTGGACGATTCAAAATCGCGATATATAAATCTTCCACGACTTTTTTGTTGTCCTTCTCCTTTTCCACAATTTGCTGGATTCGATTATTCGGCTCGCTCACCGCTTCACCAACGGTTGAACCATTGATCAATTTCATTGCATGGGACAATGTCAGATTGCTGCTTCGTTCACATTCACAGGCTGATTGACGTTTCGGACGGCCAAAAAGAGTGAGGAAATCATTGCCGGGCACGGTCCCATCGGGCAATTCCACAGACCGCATTCCAACCGGTACACCAGCGAAGTGGGGTTTTGCTCCGGTGGCCACCGCGACAGCATCGATTAATTGCTCTGCACTCAGGCGGCGGGGACGAGCGTGAGAGAAGTTAATTTTGTCATCCTCGTTCCATTTGTTGGGAACAATCGAAAGCTGATAAGTGCGAGACGTGCAAATGGTCCGCATCAAGTGCCGCGTATTGAAATTACTTTCCAGAAAATCCGCGGTCAGCGCGTCTAGAAGTGCCGCATTGCTCGGTGGATTACTCGCTCGAATGTCATCCACCGGATCGATGATCCCGATTCCGAAAAAGTAGCTCCAAACGCGGTTTGCCATCGATTTGGCAAACATCGGATTCTCCTTTGAGGTCAGCCAGTCCACGAAAGCTTTGCGGCGATCATCACTGCCGACCTCATGCGCTTTGCCGAAGGGAACATGAGGAACCATGGTGGCGCCGGTTTTCAACTGCTGGACCTCACCGCCATTGTAATTCCGGTAAACCACTTCCTCGGCATATACCCGCTCGGTTCCCCCCGCTTCATCCTTAATTACGTTTCTGCCGATGGGACCAGGCTTAAACGCCACTTGTGCAAAATAGGCCGCAAACTCGTAATACTGATTCTGCGTCCAACGCTCGAAGGGATGATCATGACATTTATTGCAATTAAATCGAACGCCCAGAAACGTTTGACTTACATCTTCCGCGATCTTTCCAGGTTCGCGCAAAACCCGGTAATAATTGGCCGCCGGATTTTCATAGGAACTGCCCTGAGCGAGTAGAATCTGACGAACGAACTTGTCGTAGGGCTCATCTTTCTGAATCGCATTCTCGATCCATTGGCGGTACAGCCAAACCGATTTCTGTCCCAGATTCTCACTATTGCACTGCAAAAGATCCGCCCATTTGTTGGCCCAGGTCTGAACATAGCCTTTGCTCCCCAGTAATTCATCGACGAGCTTCTCTCGTTTCTCCCGCGTCGGTGTGCTGTCCGCAATAAATGAGAGCACCTTTTCCGGTTTAGGCTGTTGACCAGTCAAATCCAGACTGGCACGCCGCAAAAACTCCGCGTCCGAGCAAACTTCGGAAGGAAGAATTTTCATCCGCTGGAGCTTCGTATTTACCAGTTTATCGATGTAGTTGTATTCAGGAACGGACGCCCACTCAAATCCACTGCGATCTCCCATCACAGTTACTTCACGGGTGCCGTAATTGCCTTCATATCGGACCAAAATCGCCGCCTCACCCCGTCGCACTGCGGTAATCTGCCCGTTTTTAATCTCCGCGACATCGCCGTTGTTACTGGTGAGAACTGCGTCCCGCGTGACGTCACGCACCGAACCGTCCGGATAATGAGCAAGCACGATGACCTGCTGGGTCATTCCGGGAAGGTTCAGGTTAACCGTGGCAGGCAGCACTTCGACTCTATTTGCACGAGCGATTGCCGGATCTTCAAATTTTGTCCCCTCGGCAATCCACTGCCGGAGCAAATGGTATTCCCTCGATCCCGGCTTGATGGCCTGCCGCCCCTCATGTGGAACTTCCGCGGTTGGCTTCAGCAGCATCAAACTTTGATCGACCGCGACACGATTAAAACGGCGGCCAGAAATATCATTGATAAGTGCCTGATAATCGAAATCGGGATCATAACCCCGCAGTGAAAGTTTGAATCCGTTTTTTCCTTTGGCTGAGCCGTGGCAAGTCCCGGCATTGCAGCCGACTTTGCTCATGACTGGAATGACATCCCGCACGAATCGAACCGGGGGATTTTCCGCGCTTAATACTCTGACAGGAAGTGAAGCGTGAACTTCACCCAAAGTTGCCGCGAGAGTCGTTTCACCTTTCGCTTTCGGTTGAATGTATCCTTCGGGCTCTATCGCTACGACATTCGTATCAACCTTCAATTTGGCTTCATCCGAAATATCGATTCGTTCTCCACTGGCTGTCTTGCCCCAGATTATGACCTTGCGAGCATCTCGGATATTTTCCAGCGTCAACGAGGCGGGCTCAAAGGAGATTTCAGAGATCGCTGGGAGCGGCGGTTTTGGATTGGCTGCGGGAGCCTTGGTTGCGTCAGCAAAAACTGCCTGCTCCGTTTGGGAAGCAAGCCCGAACAGCACCGCAAAAAACAAACGATATTTCATGAGCAAAATGCCTGTTACACGCGCACGGGAACTGGATTAAGATGCCATTCTAGCCCCTGTATCCCATGGTGCAAGGGTTATTCCCTCGTTAGACGAGAATTTGACAGATGCATTCAGGTCAATTTTGGGCTCAACCGGAAACCCTGAAGCACTGTCGCGGCATTTCTCTGAGACCGATTACGGGTGCCGCACGGTTTGGGCCGGCTGCAGTGTGGGTTATCTTGTTTGCAGGTCTTTCTGTCAGAGAGGCCCAAACCAACAAAGGAACTTTATGAAGAATAATGCTAACAAATGGGTCGCCCTTGGAGCGATGGCGGCTCTAACGTCAATTACCAGCCTTCGCGCCGATAACACCGCGCAGGTTCAGGTGGATACTGATCATCCCAAAGTAGAAACCAAAGTACGAACTGATCGTCACGAAACAACCGTCCGAAGTGACGCGGATTTACGCACTGAGCGCGAAACCCACGCCCGCATGCAGAATAAAGCGAGCGATTTTTTGGGAATGGAAGTGAAAAACAACAACAACGAAAAGCTTGGGGAGGTTAAAGATCTGGTCCTCGATCCTGCCTCGGGTCGCGTCCAATATGTGGTTCTCGCGGTTGGTGGCTTTTTGGGAATTGGAGAAAAACTCCTGGCAGTACCCTATACTTCCTTGCGCCCTTCCACTGAAAGCCACAAGCTGATCATGAACGCCAGTCGCGAACGGATCGCGCAAGCGCCGGGATTTGCCGCGACTAATTGGCCTGACGTTCGCGATCCGAATTGGGACGGCGCAACCTTCTGGAACGAACTGAACGCTTCAAACCGAGGAAGTGGAGCAGTGAACGAAAGGGGCTACGATCGCAGTACGCCCAGGCATCATCCTGTTGACAAACATGTCGATGTTGAAACGCACGTCGATACCAAATAATCGAAGCCAACGGAAGCGATTGAACAGATAGGGAGCCGAAATTCGGCTCCCTTTGTTGTTAATCAATGGCCTATCACGAAGCAGCCGCCGGTGCCGGTTGAACCTCTTCGATGGCTGCATTCTTCTCCAGAAAATCGATCGCTTTAGCCATCAAAATCTGGTCCCGAATCTCTGGAATTCCGTCGCGCTGGCGTAATTCTTTAACAAACTTCTCCGGACGAATGTTGTTTTGTTGCGCCAGAAAAAGGATCCGATTGGCAATCTCTTCCTGGGTAACAGAAATCCCTTCCTTTTCGGCAATTCGGGCAAGAAGAAACGAGATTTTAACACGTTCTTTGGCATTTCCGGCGGCGAAATTGTAGATCTCGTCCTTCTGCTTCTCAATAAGCTCCTTGGAAACCCCGCGGCTTTGATTCTCACGGACCAGATCGTAAATGACCTGGCGTGTTTCCGCCTGAACGACTGATTCCGGCAAGTCGAATTGCACTTTATCCAAAAGGGCGCGAACGAGTTGGTTCCGCACTTCGCGGTTCTGTTTGTATTTCAGTTCGTTTTCAAGATCGGTGCGAATCCCCTGCCGCAGCTTTTCAGCGTTTTCGGCGCCGTAACCCTTCGCAAATTCATCGTTAACTTCAGGCAGGTTTTCTTGCTTCACCTGCACGATTTCAACCTCGTAAACACCTTTCTTTCCTGAAAGTTGCGGGGCCACAAAATCGGCGGGAAAATCAACCGTTACAGTCCTTTTTTCACCTTTGCTTGCTCCGATCAATTGTTCGGTAAAGCCAGGAATAAATTGGCCCGGTTTGATGTGCAGCCAAAAGTTCTTTTGCTCCGTCAAGCCTTTGGCAGTTGGTGCAAATTCAATTAAAGGTTTGCCCTCGGTGGTTCCGGTGTAATTGACCACCACCATATCGCCCTCTTTTGCGGCACGATCCACGTCTTGATAGGTTACCCGCTGCTGCCGCAGAATGTTTACCGCACGCTCCATATCCGCATCGGTCACCTGGCCGACCTCTTTGCGCGCGGGAAGCGCTTTGTACTCGGGCATCTGAAATTCCGGAGCCGTTTCGACCGTTGCGGCAAACTGCAGCGGCTGGCCTTTCGAGAATTGAATTTCCTCAATGTCAGGAGCGCCAATAACATCCAGCTTTTGCTCTGTAACGGCTTTTCGATATGAATCGCCGATCAATTTCCGACGAACCTCATCTTCGATTTGTTTGGTGTAGGTCTTTTCAACCATTTGGCGCGGCGCTTTGCCTGGCCGAAAACCGGGCAATTTAACCTCGCGCTGGAAGTCGCGCGTGAGCGCCTCAAAACTGGCATCCACTTCGGCCGCATCCAATTCTATGCGCATTAGTTTCCGGCATGGCGCTAAATTTTCAATCGTAACATTCACAAAAGACCTTTCCGCATTGATGAAAAAGCCCCGCCAACCGCGCGCTCTGCCAGCGCCGCCGGGGACGGAGCAAGGGCGATAAGCTATGTACCGATGCGCAAGGTGTCAAACGAAACATATCCGATGGGTGCGATCAAAAGTGTCGGCCAGAAGAATGATTAGGTAGGCAATTTTTGCCTGGTACTTTTCTAATTGATGTATAAATAGAGCAGTTCAATGAATGATGAACTGCCATCTGGATCGAATTCGAAGCCACGAAGCCTGGACGAACTCTTCGCCGACAAACCGCATACCAGACAGCGCCTAGTCGAGATTGCAGAGTTGATTGATCGGCTAATTGCACAGGGTTGCACGGCCGATGAAGCGGAGAGCCGGGCGATCGAACAAATCCGCAAGTTGGGCCATGGACTGCTCGTCGATTGGGGGGAGAAAGCCGAACAATCCTCAGTTGAAAAAGCGCGCAGCCAGGATCCGACCTTGCGGGCTTATCGAAAAAAAAAGCCCTGAAGTGGCATTCGACCTACGGAGAGATCCGAGTTTTAGAGCAGCGGCTGCGTCAGGGACGGCGCGGCCGTCAAGTGCGCCCGTTTTGTGAACACGCAGGCGTTCGGCAGAACAGCTATTCGCTGCCCTTGCAACGGGCGTTGACGGACTTTGGGGCCGAGGAATCGTTTGTCAAAGCATCTCACCGGGTGCGTGAGCATTACGGGATCGAAGTCCCGGCCAATGCGGCCCGAACCCACACTCTGGTTCATGCCAAAGCCGTTGCCGCGCTCCAGCATGCCTCCCCCAGGCAAGCGGTCAAAACGCTCATCACCGAAATGGACGGATGCATGCTGCCGATCGTGCAAACCGCGACGGATCCGGAAATAGATGGACGGAAAGCCAAGCAGGTCTTCTGGCAGGAAGCACGGCTGTGTTGCGCGCGTGACAAAGACAAGGTGGAGCGTGTTTACGGAGCGACTTTCGGCAGTGTGAATCTGGCAGGCCTGCTCTGGTATCAAGTGGCTTGTGCCGCTGGCTTAGGCCCTGGGACTCGCGTCCACGGCTTGGGTGATGGCGCACCTTGGATTGTCAAAACCTTCGCTGAGCAATTCGGAGCTGGCCCAGGCTCACGCGCCACTTACACGGTGGATTTCCATCACGTAAGCGACTACCTGGCAGCCGCCGCGCTGGTCTTAGCTCCGGAAAAGAACAAGGAGTGGCTCCGCGAACAACAAGCCCATTTGCTGGAGAACCGGCTCCAGGAGGTCCTCTCCACGCTCCAACCGCAGCAGGAAGCCCCTGAGCAAAAGGAAGCCCCGGTTCGCAGCGCCTATGGTTACATCCACGAGCGTCGCGACCAGATGGATTACGCCGGAGCACGCGAAGCTGATTTGCCGATTGGGTCCGGAGAAGTCGAGAGCGGACACCGCCATGTCTTGCAGAAACGGCTGAAAATTGCCGGAGCCTGGTGGCTTAACCGCAACGCCCAAGCCATGCTCCAACTCAGGACAACCCGCGCCAATCAGGACTGGGAAAAATATTGGACTGCTATCCGCACTAACTGACCGACACTTTTGATCGCACCCATATCCGATCTCTGTTACCCGAGCTGGTTGGAAATGGCCTTCAGGATTACCGGATTGGCATGGCCGTTTTGCCGATCGCGTATAAATGCCTCATCGTCGCGATGTAAACCGTGCCATTTGCCGCTGTGGCGGTGCCGCTGATTGGGTCGGGAAAATCCACCCGGCCAAGGACCTTCTTCTCTTTGCTCGCTGCAAGAATCCAAAAATCACCGCGGCGCGTACCAACATATATTTTTCCATCCGCTACGAGGGGTGACGCCCAAAAATCTCCATTGCATACGTGAGTCCAATACCGTTTTCCGGTTGCGGCATCCAGACAATGGATGTTGTGTCCGATATCGGTGATGAAAACGAGTCCATCGAAGATCGCTGGCGTTGCGAGGACATGTTTATCAAGTGGGAAAGTCCATGTTTCCGCCGAGCCAGTCACATCTCCGCCGTGGCGGGTGTCCACGCACTTTAACCAGGCTTCGTTTTTCCCCCAGAACACATCCCCTCCTCCCGCGAAGTACAAATGATCGTGATCAAAAACAGGCATTCCATAGATATTGCTGGGGCCTTCACGCCGGTTACTTGTGAAGCGATGAACATTTTCCTTTGGACCGGATGGGTCGGGATCAAATTGGAAAACCTTTTTCAATGCCACTACTTTCCCTTTCGACGCCGCATTCGGCGCAAACGGCTCGAAACCGTAAATAACTCCGTCGCCGCCCGCAAAAAAGATCGTGGCATGACCTTCCACTCGACCGAGCGACGGCGACGACCAGGTGGCGTGAAAAATCTTTGGAGCTATCTTTTCCTCGTCCCGTGCAACCCATTCTCCGGTTTTTTTATTCAGCACAATCAGACTCGGGGCGTTTGGTGTCCGAATCTTGCGATGCGTGTTATCGACCCCGGTCCCGGTGTTGAGGTAGAGGTAGTCGCCGTCAATTAAAATGGAACTGTGCGCTCCGTCGTGGGGCCAGGTCCCCGCTTGAGCCATAAGATCAAAAGTCCAAACGATGTCCGCATCCGTCGCGCCGGGCGTCAAAACATGCGGAGGGGCGTTGGTGCCCTGCGGTGTCATATGGGCTCCTTCGTCACGGAACGGACCGTCGTTTCCGTTGGCGAAGCCCTTCAGATCCAGGCATACGACCTCTCCCCGGTTATCCACCAAATATCCACGATCACCTTCCACCGAGATGGGCGATGACATTCCCGTATTGGGCCAATCGTAATAAACGTCCTCATCACGTTTTGGCACAACCAATTGCCATAGAAAATGCCCATCTTTTTCGTCGAAGCACATATAAACTCCGCGATCTCCCGTATGCTTGGGATCACGCGGATGTCCGTTATTGGTGCCAATGAAGACCCTGCCGCCGGCCACAATGGGGGTGGCATGAGTTTCTGTCCCGATATCAACCACCCACTTCACATTCTGCCCGGTTTTCGGATCGAATGACTCGGGAAGGTTACGCTCATCCGAGACCATATTTCGAGACCAGGCCTGCCCCCATTGCGGCTGATCGGCACCCAGCACTGCAGGTAACAGGCTAACAATTCCCAGTGAAAAAGCGGCGGTAAGAGCCAAGTTGGACGAATTCATTATTGAAAACTGATTTATATACTCTGCAGCTCCTGCTGTCACTCGGCGTTTAGGTTGGGAAGAAAAAAATAAGCCGCCCGGCGATTTCTCACCGGACGGCCTTTCGCAGGGACTTAAAACTTTAGTGGCCGGGATGCGGTTCGGTTGGAACGGAATTGGTAACCGTCACATGAATCGCAGACGACGTCGCGGATTGCTCGAACTGATCAAGGGCTTTAGCCGTGAATTCATAACTTCCTGCTTTCACGTTCTTCAACGTAAGTGCGTAGGGAGCTTTAGTGCTCGTCCCCACCAGGTCATCATTAATCCAGAAGGTCACCCGGCGAATTCCATCGGGATCCGAGGCATCGGCCTTCAATTCGATGGTTGCGCGCGCCGCGAAACTTGCGCCGTCCGCGGGCGAGGTAAGATGAACGACTGGTGGAGAATTCGAGACTACGAGATGTACCGGAGCTGATACCGCCGATAGACCCTGCAGGTCCGCGGCACGAGCGGTAATCGAATGTTTGCCTGGGGCTGCATTCGTCCAAATCAACGTGTAAGGCTCAGTCTTCAAAGAGCGCAGGAAACGGCCGTTGTCAAAAAACATAACATTATCAATCGAACCGTCTGGGTCTGAGGCCGAAGCCTTGAGGGTGATGGCATCTCCATATGTATAGATAGTGTTATCCGCCGGGGCTGTGATTTGAACAGTCGGCGCCGCATTGCTCACGGTGATCGTTACTTTTTGCGAGTAGGCGACCGATCCAGCGCTATCGGTCTCCCGGGCAATCAAAGTAAAATGTCCGCGAGGCGCATTGGACCAAACCAGGCTGTACGGTTTGTTCGTGACCGTTCCAATTAAATCATCCCCATGGTAAAAGCTCACCTTTTTGACGGTCGTGGTCCCGCCACTGGTTTCGGCCGATACAGTAATATTGGCAGGCTGGCTGAAAACAGCGCCATCTTCCGGAGCGGTCAAGCGAATGACTGGCGCATCGTTTGTCACAGTCACATGGACCACCGAAGAGACGGTCGATTTGCCCAGTGAATCCTCTGCCCGCGCAAAAAGCCCGTAAGTTCCAACTGCGGCATTGCTCCAGATAACCGAATAGGGGGCGGTTTTGGACTTTCCGATCAAATGATCGTTAGCAAAGAAACTAACAGAGCTAACGGAATCATCCGGGTCGGAAGCCGTGGCCGTGATTGTCAAACTGACTGGCTGACCAACGCTTGTATTGTCCGCCGGGCTGGTAATGGTTACTGACGGAGAAACGTTTTCAAAATGGTTGTCGTTTATAGTGACTACGGCGGACTTGGGGCGGCTCGCCTGATAGGTTGCATTGCTGAGAATGGTAACCTCCACCCGTTTGGGGTCAGAATTGTGGGAATTAGCCAGCGGTTCGACCGTCAGGCCGACGGAGCGAAAGCCCGCGGGGATCGTTATGGATTCAGGGAGCTGAACATAATCAACCCCATTCGAGGCCGACCCACTATATTTTAACTTTACCTCCAGGTTATCATTGGTCCCCGCCCGATAAACTGTCAAAGCACCCGAGCTAAAGCCCTCGAACGCAGTCGGATCCGAAGCGACGAGGCTTACCATAGGAAGGTCCGAAGTTTCTGTGTCCGCGGCCTTCAAACCAGGAATGGAAAGGGCGGCGAGGATGCCGGCCCATAGTAAACTCTTTTTCATAGTTGCTGCTGATTTAATCTATTGTTGTGATGTGATAGGTTTTTTAGCCCCATTTCCCCACCCATTTTTTAGGACATCAGCTTAAACCATTCCAATCTCGGATACGGACAATGCCGCGCAAATCAGCTCGTCATTTCGCGTGCGCCACGCGAAGCCAAAAGTCGGCTTTTGGCATAATCAACCCAATCAAGACTCGGAATTGCGTAGGGACGGAAAGTTTCGAGATAGCCTTCGTGCTCATTGAATAAAAGAGCCCTATGCAACCCGAGCTGACTGGCCCTCGGATCATCACAAAGTGATGCGGAATCGTTCGCACTCATTTGAAATAGAACCCGCATTTCAAATTCGCTGAGACCCTTTCGCCCGATGAAGCGGTTTACGTTATTATAGGTGTCGAGAGTCGCGATTACATGTATGCCGTGGCTCGGTCCTTCGGCGATTAGTTTGTTCAATTGAGTTGCTGGACTTTCATTTGATTCGCTGGAAAAACTGAAGTCATCCTCGGCGCGGAGTTTCTTGAAGTTTTGCAGGTCGCGAATGAAAAGAAATGTTGTTGGTTCACTCCCCTGCTCCTGTTCGTTCCGGCTCTTCAAAGCATCGGAAAGGGATTTCATGGTTTCGTCCAGTTCGGACAGGCGCGGCCTTTCGATTTTATGTGGAATCGCTTCAATGAGACGGTCCAGAAACGCGCTTTCATTGGATCCAGGCAATGCGCTTTCAAATAGCACGAAACGAACAGCGCCCACCGGGAATTGCGCGGAAAGAGCGACCAAACCGATTGATAACATCGCCAGCACTGCCTCATCACGCTGACCAACCATTAAAAGATTGTTTCCACTGCGTCCTTCAAAGACCACTTCCGTAGGACCTTTGATTGAATTGGGAGCGCCGAGCCAGATTCGCGGAGCGGTGGCCGGGACTTCGGCAGGTGCTTGCAACACGCTCTGAAGGAGGTGGTTTCCGCGTATGTCTGCTGGAGCGTTTCCTTCAAAAACAATCGGCCCTGTGTAAAGTTTCGAGCTTGAGTCCGCCAGCGCGCGCACTTGATGCAGGTATTCGTCTCGTTCTCTATCTGATATCCAGACCGCTTGAAATGGACTGTTTCCTTCCGTGTTGCCGGCCATGTCATTGTAAATTCCTTCGCCCGGGCGCGAGAGAAGGCGCGGGGCAGGATTGTTTTCGTCCATGATCAGATAGGCATCAGCTTCATTGCACTGCAATGCGATTCGAATGACCATCTGCCCGATCGTCGTGCGGGCAAGGGTATAGGCTCCCCCCAGGGTCTGCGATCCGAGGATTACGTGAATGCCAAACGCGCGGCCCTGCCGGACAATTCGATCCAGTAACATGGCTGCGGCTTGCGAAATGCGGTCATCCTCGACAAACAGCTCCTGAAACTCGTCGATCATCAGCAACGACCGGGGCAGCGATCCTCCCCCGGAACGTTTGTAGCCGGGAACGTCCTGGACTCCGAGCTTCCGAAATAATTCCCCGCGCAATTTCAGCTCTTCGTCAACACGTTGCAACACACTCAACCCAAACTCTCGGTCACTTTCGATCGCAACCACCCGCGCGTGGGGAAGCCGGGCATCAGCATAACCTTTGAATTCGACACCCTTTTTGAAATCGATCAGGTAAAACTCCACCTCTTCCGGACTGCACCACAATGCAAGATTTGTAATGATAACGTGAAATAGGGTCGATTTCCCGGAACCGGTCTTCCCAGCGATGAGCGCATGCTGCCGGGTGCCACGACCCAGCGAAAGATATTGCAGCTTGGTTGCGCCCGACCGGCCGATTGGAACCCGCAGTTCCTCTGTGGTTGATTCGGTCCAGATTTTTGTGGCGGGCGGAGCGACCTGCGCGAAGGGAACCTCAACCCGATTCGAGCCACGATTTGCTTCTCCGATCCTATGCAAAAACTCCGTAGCCGCCGCGGCATTCGGCGGCGCATCCAAAAGCAGCTTGACCCGCTTGAGGGGAGGATTTGTCAGGAGAAATTGATCGCCGGCTACACTGATGCAAACACTGCTTTTCCGCAGATCTTCCGGAAGAAAATCGACCGGGGCGGCGTACCGCTGGTCCCAATGAATTAATGTGTAAACTCCACAGCGCGCTCCGCTGGCGGCGATATGAAGGAGCCGCCGGGCGGCGACATCCGTAAAGTTCGCGGGGAAATCGGCAATCACCACGAAGTGATACTTTTCAGCGATATTGCCCGCTTCGAGGTTGTATTCCGCGATCGTCGCGTATTCATTGCGCAGATACATCTGAATGACCTTTTCCATATGCTCATTCAGATCGCGAAGCTGCTCCTCGATCTGGGTGGGCTGAGTCCAAATGCGACCGCCTATTAAATTCTCCTCGTAATCGGCCAGATGCATCACGGTGGCAAAATTTTGGCCCAGTTTTACCGGATCGATAATTGTAAAACTGAGCTTACCGGCCGGAGATGCCTCCAACAGTCGAAAAATTATATTATTAATGGAAGCGATCGCCGCGGCGCCATCTGATTTGGTTTCGAAAAGGATTGAACCCTGCTCTGGATAGGCAAGAACAAGCGGAAGAGAAAACTTTCCGGCGAATGGTAAAGAAAGTCGCGGATCAGCCGGAACGGATTCGGCAAAGCTTTTTAGATCCACCTGAACGGAGCCGAACTGTGCCGCATTTTTGAAAGTTTTCGGAGAGGTCCATGTGGTCCACACTTTGGCATCCCAGGCTGGAAAATCTTTTTCGGCTAATTCAACTTCGGACTTGATGGCGGACAAAATGGGAGTGAGGCGCGATTTCCACTCAGTTTCCAATTGCAACCAGGCGGCTTGTTCTTCCGTGTTCCATTTTGCCACGGTGGCCTTGTGCGCCCCCTGCAATTCATGGGTTCGCTGTTCGTGGAGGCTCTGAACGGATTGGCGGTTGCCTAAATGATTCTTCTCGGAGAGCTCCGCTTGTTCCCGAAATCGCTCCTCATTTTTGGCGGCGATGCGGTGCAATTTTTCATCCAAACGCTTTGGCAAAGCCTCGCGCGCAGCCGCGGCATCTTGCAAAGCCGAATCCCATATCTGATTCAATTCATGAATTCGTTCGCGCGTTTCTTTTTCTATCTGCTCAATCTGTTCCGCATGCCGGGTTCGAGCCCGCACGCTTCCCAGTTCCTGCAACCTGCGGGCGACGGCCAGCGCCTGTGCGATGGAAGTTGCCAGATGCGAAGCCTGACGCAAACCAATGACGTAGAGTAGAACAATGAGCAGCGTTAACCCGCTTCCAGCGATGCGAACGATTCTCTCGTAGGGAAAGGCAATTCCGAGCTGCTTTAGTATCGGCGACAGCGCGAAGGTGCCGCCGCCGATTAAAAGAACCCAAATCCAAAGCGGCACAATCCTGAAAAAAAGAGGCAAAGCGAGCCCACGGAACTTGATGATCTCCGCGGTAGTACTCTCATGAAGCTGATTCAAAGTCGCCAGCACTGCATCATCCGGTGGAAGTTCGGTGTGGGGGGCCTGCGGGGCCGCAAGTAATTGACGGAATTTTCTAAAACCTCGAAATCCTTTTTCAGCGCGTTGTTCCAGGTCGGCGAAAGCTTCGCGGCTTTGGGCAAGAGAGGTTTCAAAATCAACGAGCCAGGCATCGTTTTGCTTCAAGCGCTCTTCGCGGCTGCGCTCGGCATCGAGCGTGCCTTTCTGAACCGAGTATTTCTTTCGACCTTCCGTATGATCAATCTTTTCGGACGCTTGTCTCTGGCTTGACTTGAGGGCTCGCGCGATCCGATCTTTGCGTTGCTTGAATTTGGCATTGGCATTCGCCTGTGCCGATGAAAAGGCCTGTTCTGTATTCGCCAGTTCCTCTTTGGTTTGCGCGGCCTGAAGGCCAGTCTGATGAGCGAGGCGTTTGGACGCGGCTTCATGCCGGTTGCGAAAATCGAGATTGAGCTCCGCTTCGCGCGCCGAGAAATCGCGCACCAATCCCCTTAATTCTTCCAGCAGGGCAACGCTCTCACTTACAGTCAGGTGTTTACTCACATTCGCTCCGTATTTTGGCGACGACTTTATCAAGCTCATCGAGAACAGCAACCGCGCGGTCCACGCTTCCAATGAGTTCAATCATATATTTTTGCTCGAATTCCTGGCTCTTCGCGTCCCGCCACGAATCTTTAGTTTGTTGCCATTTCCGCGAAAGCTCTTTGGTCGCCGCGGAAATCACTCGTCCATCCGTGCCAATGTTCATAATGCTTATTGCAATGGCGATTGCTCGATGGGTGATTCGGGTTGAACACTCCGATCCGGCCCGGGACTGGCAAGGGAGTCGGAACTGCTCAAGTTCGCGTATGCGTCCAACGTTTTGATCACTTGTGTTAAATATGAAACCGCTTTCGGAAGGTCATTCGAGAGCACGGTTCGCAATTGTTCCAGTTGTTTAACGAGCGGTTCGACATGGTTATCCAAATCACGGCTCCAACGTTTGATCATTTTAAGCCGCTCTTCCGCCTCGTTCAGCGCGCGCTTCGCGCGTTGCACGGCCAGCAATTCGGAACTTGAGGGAGCGCGCAGGTTTGAAAGCTCCGCACTAAACAGCGCCTGGCGGGCTTGTTCGAGATCGCGGGTCCGGCGTCGCAATTGATTCTCCCAGTACATCCTGCGGTCATTATGAAGCCATTCCCGGGTGCGCATGACTTCCCCGGCGGCATCATCGAGGATGGGCCGGGTTTTGTTTAAATAGATCAGGACAGCCGCCCGAAACGATTCGATCGCATCAATCGAACTGACGTGGGCTTTCTCCGTCATGTGGGGTTAGCGTTGATTAAGGTATTCTTCAATTCGCTGAGCCTTCCGCATCAGGTACGGCACATGCCTTTCCGACACCTCGACAAAACGCTTGAGGGTCTTTGCAGTCTGGGCGAATTCTTCGGAAAATTTTGAATGCTCCTGGTCCTGCCACGAATCGCCTAGCGCCGAAAAACGCGCTTGCAAAGAGCCCAGCCGATCCTGCAGATCGCGATTGAACCTCTGCAGCTCCTCCGCGAACCGCTTAACCTGCTCCGGATCCATGATTGCCTGCGGCATATATATACCCTCCCTTTTCTTGTTTGAGTCTGTTAAAAACTCCAGGTGGAGTTTGCGCCACGCTTCCGGCCATCCTCAGTCGCGGAATGGTGGAATCCGCCCGCTCAAAACTTAATAGGCTCTGGCTAAACGTGGACGGGGACGCCGCAGAGTGCAAATCCAAAACACACTTTGAAAAAGCGAAACCCTATTTTAGCTTGCCCATCAGGGATAACCTGATATACGCTTAAGAAATACGGCAGGAAAATCTTTCCGCCCTCGGGCTGATTACGCCGGTTTTCTGGTGCCATTAGTAATTGATATGACCAAAAAAATAACGCTGCTTGCATTCACCGCCTTGCTTGGCTCCCCCTTTGCGCGCGCGGAGTTTGTTAGCGGCACATATAACCCGGCGGCCCACGACAACGTGTTTACGGGTAGCCCATTCATGGGTTCGGACAACGGTGCCAACACTTTTAGCGGATTAGCTCAGCAATTTACCGTTACTCAGGATATTCTTTCCCTTTCCGAATTGACCTTGCCACTCGCGTTAGCGCCCGGTGCGAACCCCTCGCAGTTCAGCTTTGAAATTCGGTCAAGCAATGCCAGCTTGCCGACCGGACTCGCACTTTACACAGGAGATTTTTCCTCGTCCATAATTGGAACTTCATTAGGTGAGGTCACGACCGCCGTCAGTCCAACAGGATCTGAAGGTTTGGCGGCCGGAAATTATTGGCTCGTGCTTAGCCAAAGCCCTTTGCAATCTGGTCCTGGAATAAGCTGGGGAAGCGTAACAGGATCAAGCGCCACCACAGACCCGTCATCGGTCACCATGACTACGTCACCTTGGCTTCCCAACCCGGGGAAAACCTACGCGATGGCCCTGGACGGGGAATTAACTCCAGCACCTGAACCTGGCCAGATCGCGATGGGCGCCATTCTTTTTACTTGCATCGGTGGAATCACCCTCTACCAGCGCAAAGTAAACGGGAGAAAAGCCTGCGCCGATCAGTGTTGATTTGCAGGCGGCCTTCTATCGAGCGACTCTTGACGCTCGGGCAACAGTTTGCCGAACTTCCGAACAGTTGACGCCGCTTTATGGCTGAGAATGATACATTTCCGGCAGGCGTCGAGCGTTCTTCGGGATTTGCCGATGTTCCCCGTGTCGGATCGAATGGCCTGATCATCGCCTTCGGTCTCTTCTTCCTTGCTTTCATCCCGACTCTGCTGATTCAAGGGAATCAACTCTGGTCTCGCCCGCATTATCAATTTTTTCCGCTCGCAATCCTTGGGGCGGCAGCGCTCGCAATGCGGGCCTGGCATCGCCTGGGGAACGAGGATTTATCGCCACGCTCCCCTCGAACCGTCAAAACTCTGCTCTTCGTTTCACTCGGGCTATTGATTCTTGGAATCGCTTTGCACACTGGCTGGTTCGGCGGCGTATCGCTGTTAATCCTGATCACAGCGCTGCTCTCCATGGGAGGACCAAAACTGTTCCGGGTGATGATCCCTTCATTGCTCATGCTTTCATTGTTGATATACCCGCCGCTGCATTTAGATCGCGATCTCGTATTGTGGCTCCGGCATTTCGCTATTTGGGCAAGCGGGGGTCTCCTGGATGTGCTCCACGTCCCTCACTTCGTTTTTGGCAATACGATTGAGATACGGGGCCACAAGCTTCTCGTCGAAGAAGCATGCAGCGGCATCAACTCGGTATTTTTTATCGGCGCCGCGAGCCTTTTCTACGGTCTCTGGAGGGAGCGCCACTGGAGACGGATTGCTTCGCTGCTAGCGGCTGCTTTCAGTTTCGTTCTACTTGGCAACGTCATTAGAATCGCTGCGGGTGCCTTTCTGAAATATCGCTTTGAGATCGACATCCTCACGGGTTGGAAACACGAAACGGCCGGATTGATTATTTTTTCCACGGCCCTTGGGCTCGTTTGGAATTTCGATCGACTAATGTTTGAGTTCTTTGCTCCCCTCCCCGCCCGTAACGCGAAGACCGCTCAACCGGCCAAACCTGAGCAAGCGCCGCCCTTACGCCCCCCTGACATCGTTGGCCGCATTGCAAGCGCTTTTCCGTCGAAGACTCTTATTGGGAGCGCCATCGTATTTGCGGGGATCGGAATCCTGCATGGCGCTCTGATGCTCACGGAGCATGGCCCTGTCATGTTCGCATTCAGAAATTTTCCCGGATTGAAACCATCCGCAACCTTTTCCATGCCAGAGCTGATTGATGGGTGGGTTAAAACGACTAACACTCAGGCCGGTCCGATCGAACGTGAAATTTCCCTCGACGGAAAACCACTCCATTCGAGGCAATGGGCCTACCAAAAAGGCCGGATGCTTCTGTGGTTGTCGCTGGATTACCCGTATGCCGATCGGCACGATTTGACCATCTGTTACAAACTGAAAGGATGGGATTTTAACCGCTCGGCGGACTTCGACTCAGTCAACGTGCCTTCCGTAATCGAACTGGATATGATGCAGAAGCCATTGAAGAATGGGTATCTTACATTCACTCAATTCTTAGGAAATGGCCGCTGGTTTACGGGACCCCTGGGCCGTCGTTTCGCCGATCGTGTCGGACACGGACCGGTTTACCAATTGCAGGCGGTGGTTGTGAGGACCGACTCATTGACCGATCAGGAGAAAGTAATGGTCCGCTCGTTCTTTCAAGAAGCGAAAAAGCAACTTTCCAGGCAGGTAACCGCCCAGATTGAGAGGAATCCGTGAGTTGGCGCGAGGTTTGGTTCACAGGCAAACTTCCACGAGCCACGCGGCCGCGCGTGCGCAGCCTGGTCCGCGGTTTGCCGGCCATATTGGCTCTTTGTTTCTGGCCCGCATTATTGGTGCTTAAATCGCGAGGATCGATTGAGGAACGATATGCAGTCCGGGCGGACCGAGCCCTGGCGGTAAACGATACGGCCGCCGCGGAAGTGCTCTGCCGCCGGCTTGTCTATATCAACAGCCCACAACACCCGGCCCACGTGGTTAGAATGGCACGTTGGTTACTCTCAACCGGCCAAATGCAGGAATCGATAGGCTTATTAGGATCCGTGGCCCCGGTGGGACGGCCGGGATACACACCGGCGAACAAATTGCTTGGACAGTTGTTGCTTGCCGAAAAAGAGGCGGATGTGGCGACACTCAAGATCGCCGAATGGCATTTGAAACAGGCACTCGCCGCGGATCCTGGCTCGGCAGGACTCCTGATGGCTCTTGGACAGCTGTCACTCCGCCGCCAGGATCTAAAAACCACTCAGGATTACTATACCCGGGCCTATAAGATTGATAACGAGAATGCGCTGGCCCTGGCAGAATTGGCAAAACTGCGGAAAGATGAAAAGGGAGTCCAAACCTTCGCAGCGGAGGCTGCGTCGATCTTCAAGGCGAAAACGGAGATAGATAAGAGCGATTCGGTTGCGCGCTTGAAATGGGCGGCAGCCCTCGTATTGCAACGGCAATTCACAAATTCCATTGCCGTCCTGGACTTCGGAATTCGCGAAGCGGATAAGCCGGCTTATCATCAGGCACAAGGCCGTGTGTTCGCTGAATGGTTGCAAACGCTTTCCAGGGACGGGCCGCCCCCTCTCAGCGTCCGCCTTAATCTGATCGAGCGTGGGCTGGCGCATGATCCCAGAAACGAATCGCTCCTTTCGGCTCTGATCAAGTTAACGCGGCTGGAAGGTAAACAAGCGGAGACTGCCAGGGCGACACTCAATGGACTCCTCGCCCGCGGTGACGTTGCTCCGACGGCACACCTTTGTCTCGCGATGGATGCCTGGGAGCGTCACCGCCCGGAAGAAGCCCGCGAACATCTTGAAATCGTATTCAAGCTTTACCCACAGACGCCGCTGGTGGCAAACAACCTGGCATGGCTGCTTGCATTCGGAGAATCACCAGAACTTGAGCGCTCATTGCAGATTTTGAATAACCTGATCGCAAAATACCCAGATTCACCCATCTTCCGCGAAACGCGGGGAGAGGTCCTGACCAAAACAGGACGCTGGCGTGAAGCCGTGCTCGATCTCGAATATGCGCTTCCTTCACATAAAGACAACGGTCACACTCATGCTGCGCTCGCGGAAGCGTACGGAGGGCTTGGCATGCAAGAACTCGCCGCTCAACACGCCAGCCTGGCACAATCGCTCAAAAAGAACTAAGCGCGCATTCGATCCTGAGAGGGCTGAAAGCATTTGCAAAACCCATGACCGTACCCGCGGCTCCGGTCTTTGATTGCATACTTCCGGATCAGCTCTAAAAATGGATTATGCGATGCGCGAGTTCCATTTTTATCTGTCTTTGGGTGCAACTGATATGCATTGCAAGAACAGATAAAAATACAACAAACCTTCCATCGTTCATTCCCGGGAGAGGTTTTTTCTTTGCACCCACAAAGGTTTCGCTTTCGACGGATACGGCGGGAGCAGAGCTGATTTACACTACTGACGGTTCTGAACCTTCCCTGACAAACGGGATCGCGACACATATAACGAAATGCCAGATCGAAGTGGCCGCGACAACTACGTTGAGAGCTATTGCGGCAATAAAAGGCGTTGCGGCAGGGAACGTCGCAACACACACTTTCATCTTCCCTTCCAGCGTGGCCAATCAAACCCGTCCAGGGGGAGTTCCAATGAATTGGCCGGGCAACTTTCCGGCTTCATTCGAACTCAACGCTGCGGCTCTCAATAATACTTTACCCCAATATGATCTAACCAATGCGCTCTTGAGCATCCCCTCGATCAGCCTGGTAATGCCGGCGACAGACTTGTGGGGAGTAAAGACCGGGTTGTACGCCAACCCAAACCTGGAGCAGGAACGGCGCGCAAGCATCGAGCTATTTTTTCCGGGGCAGGCTGGTACCCAGGCCGATGGAGGAGTTTCTCTCCGTGGATTCGCGTCCCGGGTAAAAAGCCTGACGCCGAAACATAGTTTCACAGTCGTTTTTCGGGGCAAATATGGCCCTGCCAAATTACCCGGGCTGCTGTTTGCCGATTCGGCAGCAACTCATTTCAACGCATTGATATTGCGGGCAAACGCCGTCGATAGTTGGGCCAATTCCGAATTGAATTGGAACCATGCGATCGATGGAGAAAAACGATGGTACCGGGATCGTGCGACCTATCTGCGTGATCAGTGGATGCGCGATACCCAACGGGACCAGGGACATCCATGCAGCCATGGTCGTTTCGTGCATCTGTACCTAAACGGCTCGTATTGGGGACTCTACAACCTGGACGAGCGCCTCGATAAGCATTGGGCAGCGCAATATCTCGGTGGCAAAGCAGGTGATTATGATATTCTTGCAAGCGGGAAGCTCAAAGGTGGAACCATGGAGCGGTGGAACAAGCTCATGGTGGCCGCAAGCGCCGATCTTTCCCTGAATTCCAATTATCAGCGTTTATTGGGAAATAACCCAGATGGTACACGCAATCCTGAATATCCGGTCCTCCTGGATCTTAACAGCCTCATTGATTATATGATCCTCCATATTTACGCGGGAGCCGATGACTGGCCATGGCACAATTGGGTGGCGATCCGATCGCGAACCATCGGCAGCGCTGGGTTTCAGTTTTTGGCATGGGATCAGGAATTATCGATCAACTCGCTGGTGAAGGAACACACCGATACGGGACAGGTCTATGCTGAAGTCGATGCGGGAAACACGCCGGCCTATATTTATGCCTGCTGCCGCGCCAACCAGGATTTTCGCCGGGCTTTCGCCGCTCGGGTGCAGCAGAGTTTTTTCGGCAACGGCGCCCTTTCGATCGAGAAAAACATTGCGCGTTACAAAGCCCGGGTAACAGAGATTGACCACGCGATGGTGGCCGAATCCGCGCGTTGGGGCGGATTCTACCATCCCGCAACGCCTTATCGTAGAGAACTGGAATGGGTCGAGGCCAATCGGTGGATGTGCGAAATGTTCTTCCCGGAAAACGAGGCCGTTGCGATGCGACGTTTTCGCAAAGCCGGCCTCCATCCGTAAAACGTCTATTCGAACGCGCGCAGGATTTTGCCTACGGTTTCATCGGTAGCGGAAGCGCTAACGCCTTGCCGCAAACATCGCACTGCAACTGCGGCGTTCGCGTGTCGATTTCGGTTTGATAATCGAACCAGTTGAGATATGAGGAGCGATTGATTTGTGCGGTCCCATGCTCGGAGAGGTGGCCACCACAATCAGGACATTTTCTGCTCAAAAGGTGCTCCGAGGGATCAATGGATATATTAATTCGGTTGCTCTTAGGTATCAGATCCACCTCTTTCACCTCCCAATCGTCATTTAATCGCAGAAGCCTCGCGGCTGCTTTGGTGGTACGTTCCTGGCCGAATTTGATGACATCAGGATTGGGATGAGCGAGCAAAGTGCTGCCCAGAATCCCCGACGCAATGGTGAAATAAATAACCAGTCCTGTGACATCGACCAGAGTAGCAACGAATGGCGCGGAGCACACGGCGGGATCGAAACCTGCCTTGCGCAAAACGAACGGCAACATCGAGCCAGACAGGCTTCCGAACAAAACCACGCCGACCAAACTGAAGGCAACCGTGGCCGCCACCAGCCCATAATGCGGTCCATAAAGTTGCGCGTGATGCGGCCAAATTAAAATTCGAATACTGGCAATGACAGCCAGCACTCCACCGAGTGCAAGACCAGCCATCAATTCTCGGCGAAATACACGCCACCAATCCTTCTGGAGCACGTCCCGCACCGCGAAGGAACGAATGATCAGGGAAGTTGCCTGCGAACCGGAATTGCCACCGCTGGAAATAATCAGCGGCACAAAAAGCGCCAAAACAACTGCCCTTTCGATTTCGTCCTGGAAGTAGCCCATCGCAGTGGCCGTAAGCATTTCCCCCAGGAACAGGAGCGAGAGCCATCCAGCCCTCTTTTTGATCATGGAAAACAGTCCGATGCTCAGATAAGGAGCATCGAGTGCTTCCATACCGCCCATCTTTTGGATGTCCTCGGTGGTTTCCTTTTCGGCCACATCGAGAATGTCATCCACGGTCACGATTCCAATCAGCCGCCCATCTGAATCAACTACTGGCAAAACCGTCCGGTCGTACCGTTTGAAAAGGTTTATGGCCTCCGCCTCGGAATCGCGCACCTTGAGCGCAATAAAATTACTGTCACGAATATCAGCCACTCTGCGGTCCAGTGGTTGGAGCAGAAACTCGCGGATGCGTACGTCGTCGATCAGTTTCCCCTGCGGATCCGTTACATAAACGACATTCAGCGTTTCCCGGTCGTGGCCGTGTTCGCGAACATGATCTAAAACCTCTTTAACTGTCCAGTCGTCGTGGACCGCGATAAAGTCCGGCGTCATGAGGCGCCCCACGCTCTTCTCGGGGTATGCCAAAAGAGATTGCGCGACACTCAACTGCTCCGGGCTTAGCAGTTGCAGCAACTGCTTAACCGCGGAGCCGGGCAGCTCCTCTAGAAGCGAAGTGCGGTCATCCGGCGACATGTCATTGATCAGCTTGACCACGTCTTCGCGGCCCATCGCATGCAAGAGCGCGTGCTGGGTGTTATGGGTCAGATACTCGAACGTGGTCCCCGCCAGCTCATGCGGCAGCATTCGGAAAACAACCACCTGCTCTTCGACCGGCAAATCAGCGATCAATTCAGCCAGATCCGCGGGCGGCCAATCCGAAAAACACTGTTTTAAGCCCGCGAAATCGCGTTCTTTGATCATGTTCCGAATTTCCGGTTCCAGTAGCGGTGCAAACATAGAATTTTAAGAGTTCCAATGCGGGCAGATTTTAGCAGGACCCGTGCGGAAACGCAGCAGCTTTAGAATGGATTGAACAGCCGGTAGGGAGAGCCTGCGCAACAGCAGTGGCGACGCAGCACCATGAGCGCATCAGGCCGCAGGAAGGGTAAAAAAGAGCGTCGTACCTTCGGACGGTTTGCTCTCTGCCCAGATTTTACCCCCGTGCCGCATTATGACCCGATGGGCCATGGCCAAGCCTATGCCACTTCCTTCGAACTCGTCACCAGTATGAAGCTTTTGAAACACCTGAAAAAGTTTGGGTGCGTACTGCATTTCAAAACCGATCCCGTTATCACGAATCGAATAAATGATTTGTTTGCCGTCTTTTTGAAAATTGACATCGATCTTGGCGTCGGTGCGCCTGGCGGAGAATTTAAAGGCATTCGAGACGAGCTGGTTAACGGCCTGGCGCAGCAATGCGGGGTCGCCTTCCGCTGAAGGGAGCTCAGCTATATGGATGGCCACTGCCCTGGATGGATCGATGGCGCGGAACTCTGTGGTGATGTTTCGAAATAATTCGGTCATGTCCACTTGGGCGCGCTGCATCGGATGCTGACCGAGCCGGTAAAAAACCAACAAGTCTTCTATCAACCGGCTAAGATGCTGAGCATTTGCCAGAACGAACCCGAGAAACTTTTGACCTTCAGCGTCGAGGTTTTGAGAATAATCTTCCTGAAGAATTCGAGAAAACCCATCAATCGCTCTAAGAGGGGCACGCAAATCGTGGGAGATTGAATAAGAAAAGGACTGTAATTCTTTTCGAGTGGCTTCCAGTTCCGCGCGGCACTGGGCTAATTGTCCGGCTGCATCCAATTCGCTCATTCCGTGTCCTGCAATTCTACTGGTGTTTTACCCGGCTCCGCATTCGGGAAAACAATAGGCTTCATTCAGGTATATGCAAGCGAACATCACTCGGGGATGCGATTGCAATTGCCGGTCAACTTTTGGGGACCTGCTTTAGCACGTTTCCCAATTGTCACCCGGATAGGGCACAGAGACTTTCGGTAGCTCCGGAGGAGCGTAACGTGTATAGAAACGCGCACGCAAGGCGTTCCAGCTCCAGCGGAGCGGCACATTCGGGCATGGCAAATACGCCTTTAACTAGAGAAGGAACATGCCGCCGCGCTGCGGTTAACGCGCTTGGCTAGGGTTCTTTTCTATATACATGTCAGGCCTACGGTGCCTGAATGTCCAAACTCCATGCTGCGACTCGCAGAGTCGCGGTCCGGAGCGCGACTCTGCGAGTCGCAGCAAGCTGGCGTCGCACAATAATTGACCGGCAGTTTTAACCACACCCTCACGCCTGCGTTGAAACGGCGGGGTAATTATTACTAATGCCTGGTGCGAGCTCGCTACAAACTAAAACTCCAGCTACAACGAGATTCAATGAGTGGCATACTGACGCAATTCATCCGACTTATTTCGAGATCAGCAGTCCTGACGCTGTTGCTTTCCCTCTCGCCTTTATCGCAAGCGGCAGAGCTCGGCGGCCCAGAAATGGGCTCTCCAAACTGGGCTCCATTTGTGGAAACCAATTTTCCCTTTATTTCATCCACTTTGGACGCGCGCATGCTCGGGACTCCCTTCCCTTCAGATAATCTTACAGTCAGAGGGATCATCTTAAATCTGGGACATGACTGCTGGGCCTGTTTCGATACCGATTTGCTACGGGTATCAGCGTTATGGATCGGGAACGGAATCACCGCAGCCTCGATGTCGCAGATTTCCTACCATTCGCAAGGCACAAAAACGGTCGAAGGTGAGGAACATCTGCCGCGCATTATCGGGACCCCTTTGCTGGCCAGCGGACTTTACGCCGGATGGCAGGCGGACCCTGGAGCCGCGCTGATTGATACTCGTGACCGGGGTCCCGATCCGAAAGAGCTCGGGCGAGGGCCAATTTCAACGGATCAGGGCCGTTTTAACGCACTTCGACTTACGGAGAGAGGTTTGCAGATCGAATATCAGGTGGGAACAAGCCATGTGATCGAGCGGATCGAAGCCTTTCTTGAGGACGGATCCCCAGTAATTCAGCGCAGCCTTCACCTGGATAAAGTTGCCAGTACCCTGGCTCTGATTCTTGGCCAAAAGGCGGCGGGCTGCCACATGAACGTCGAATGTGAAGGTCCAGCCGACTCCATCCCCGGCAGCATTATCAGCACAGTCGAACGCCCGGACGGAGTGACGGCGATTCAAATAAGCCCTGCGGACAAACCGCTCGATTTCAAAATTGCGGTTGGTTTTGGGAAAATCACTAACGGGAGCCGACACGGCATTGAAAGCGCTGCTCGCTTCCCCCGCCCTCTGTGGCCGGAAAAATTACGGACCCAGGGCACTCTTTCATCCAGCCGGGAGGCGTATGTGACCGATAACATCCCGCTACCAGTGCAAAATCCGTGGAAGAGAAACATTCGGCTGGCCGATCTTGCATTTTTCCAGAACGGCCGTGCGGCAGCCGTAACATTTGATGGCGATGTTTGGATAATAGACGGACTAGACGCCGATCTGCACGAAGTGCAATGGCGCCGGTTTGCTTCAGGCCTAAACGAACCGATGGGCTTATGCATTCGCGGCAACGAATTGTATGTCTGTGATCGAAATGGAATCTGGCGCTTGCGCGATTTGGACAACAACGGTGAAGCCGACCTTTACGAAATGTTTTCGAATGCTTATGCCCAAAGCGCCGAAACTCGAGAGTATGCACAAGGAATTCGATGCGCGCCGGACGGGTCGTTCGTGATTGCCAAAGGAGGCATTCAAATGACAGCACTGGGAAAGCACAACGGGACGGTACTCCGCATCTCCCCGGATGGGAAAACGGCCTCAGTCCTGGGCTACGGATTTCGATCTCCTTTCATCGGTGTGAATCCAAAAACCGGGTTGGTCACCGCGAGCGATCAACAGGGAAACTATGTTCCCGCCACGCCGATACATATCGTGCGAGATCACCAGTTCTACGGTTTTCTAAGCGTACTCCAGCCAAAGGAAAAATATCCGGCGCCAGTCGCGGATCCGCTCACATGGATTCCTTATCCCATAAACGCCTCAGGAGCGGGGCAAGTCTGGGTGGCCAGTGACCGCATGGGGCCGCTCAACGGGACACTGATTCACATTGCCTACTACCGGCCCGAAATCTTTTCCGTACTTCTGAATGAGCGGGGGTCTCAACCGCAGGGAGGAGTTGTCAGCATCACCCGTGATTTGGAATTTGCACCGCTTAATGGGGCGATGAACCCGGTGGATGGACAACTTTACATCACCGGTTTTCAAATTTTTGGCACGACCGCTAAACAGATCAGTGGGCTCGCACGGGTTCGATACACTGGAGCGCCATGCACACTTCCGAGGGAAGTGATCGCGACCGATAAAGGCTTCCTGATTCGGTTCGGAGTGCGGCTGGATCCGAAGCATGCTTTCGACATTAAAAACTTCTCCACGGAACGATGGAACTATCTGCGAACTTCCGCTTATGGATCTCCGCATTTCAAGCTGGATGGATCGAAAGGACAGGAGTCACTTCTCCCGACCCGGAGTTACCTCTCCCGCGATGGGAAAAGCCTCTTTTTGGCAGTTCCGGGAATGAAACCGGTCATGCAAATGCGTCTCGGTTGGGCTCTGGCGACGCAGGATGGAATTCAATTCGAACAAAATATTTATTTAACTCCGCGCGAGCTGGCGGAGTTCAACCCCACTGCGGAAGGGTTCGATCCATTTACCGTGGACCTTACACCAGTGACAGGTGAAGCCGCCTCCATTGTTCCAGCCACAAGCGACGAGGGAAGGCGAGTCGCGGAATTGATGGGATGCGCCGTCTGCCATTCCAGCGATGGAACCGTGGTCGGAAAGGCGGGGCCGACCTGGCGCGGGTTATTCGAAAGCAGGCAACCTCTTGCAGATGGAACAAAAGTTACAGCCGACGAAACCTATCTCCGAGAATCCATTCGTGAACCAGCGGCGAAGATTGTGCGAGGTTACGAGAAATCCGAGACTGCGATGCCAAGTTACGAGGGAGTCCTTTCTGAAGGGCAGATTGATTCTCTCATCCTTTATATCAAATCCCTCAAGCAGGTGAATTAGCGAATTGGTAATTCGGGGTCAGCCTTTTTTACGCGGTGGCTTTGGGCCGAATGGTTTCGTTACGCTCGGTACAGTCAGTTTTCTATCCGCATAAATCCACCGCATGCGGACTGAACTCGATAAGTTGAAAAGCAGCGATGTGCAGGCCCGCGATCTGTTGCAAAAGATTCAGGCCAGCCTTGGTTCCGATTCTCAAATCTCAAATTAGGCCATTCTTTACAAGATTCCGATTCCGTTTGCAGCTTTGCGGTCCAGCAGTGCGCATCTCAGATTTTTTGAGGCCCTCCCCGTTTTTTATGGAATCTTCATTTTCGTAACTCTTCGATTTTTGTTCTTCCATGTCCGAAACATTTATTCTGCAAGGACGCCAGATTGGATGCGAATAGATCGAACAGCCCCGGGGCCTGCTGCTGGCCAATCCGGACCGCACTCATTTTCGTCGGAGCCACGAATGAGTTCACCTCGACCGCGAAGCGGTCGCAGAACATAGCCGAGGGTCGAGCCCCGCGCCTGCGGGCGATACCCCCGGAACTTCGAATCAAAAAGAACCCGCACCCTGAAAGGTGTGCCAGAAAAAAATTCCCATCAACATCGAGTCTGCCTCACGTGCTACGCTTCCAGGACGGTGGCCCCCTCCAGAGTGCGTTATTCCGTTCCCGCGCATAGCCCGGGGCCATGGGCTGGCGGCTCAGCACCTCGGTGTCGGAAAGAACTCAGCAAGAATAAACAGAAAATCGGAAACCTGGAGACTGAAGTCAAAGCCTCAAAATCTCTTCATCTGACCGTCATTTTACCCCTAATTGACCCTTATTTGACCTTTATTTCACCGTTATTAAAAACATGAAATTCCATAACATGTTTATTATAAGCATGTTATAAAAATGGACCCTTATTTTACATCAGACCCCCACCCCCCTCCAAAAGGCGCTCCTGCGACCCCATTACAAATTTGTAATTTTCAGGAAAGGTTCCTGACACCCTCGCGCCTTAAGGTGATTCATAAATATGAAACACCAATTATACCAGTTCCTATCAAAAGGCCGGATCGCACTCGTTGCGGCGGCCTTGATCGCCGCGGGCTCAAGCGCCGCGGTTACACGTTTTGCTCACGCTAAAGAGCAACCCAAGGCTGAACCTGTTCACCTTGTGGTCGATAGTTCAGCACCGAAGCGCGACAGCCACTTTACGACCAGTTTTTCTCCGGTGGTAAAGAAAGTAGCGCCCAGTGTAGTCAAAGTTTTCACCACCATAACCCCGAAACGGCCCGAAGGACCGAATTCGCAGGAGGAATTTCTGCGGCGCTTCTTTGGAGATCAGTTTGAGGGAAGTCCGCGAGGCCATATGGAAATGCAGAAACAGCATGGCCTTGGATCCGGCGTCATCGTCTCAAAAGACGGATACATCCTCACCAACAATCACGTTGTCGAAAATGCGGATGAAATCAAAGTCGCGGTGAACGAAACCGGCGAGGAATATACCGCAAAGGTGGTCGGAACAGACCCGAAGTCCGACGTCGCCGTATTGAAGATTGACGGTAAGGATCTGCCTGCGATTTCGCTGGCTGACAGCGATAAAATCGAAGTGGGCGACCTGGTCCTTGCAGTCGGAAATCCCTTCGGCATCGGCCAAACCGTGACCATGGGAATGGTGAGCGCCACCGGCCGTGCCAGTATGGGAATGGAATACGAAGACTTCATTCAGACCGATGCCGCGATCAATCCAGGCAATTCGGGAGGAGCGCTTGTGGACGCGGAAGGCCGTTTGATCGGGATCAATACCGCAATTCTCAGCCGTTCCGGCGGCAACCAGGGTATTGGATTCGCTGTGCCGATTAATTTGGCGCGGTTCGCGATGGAAAGCATCATCAAAGACGGCCATGTCGTGCGCGGATTCCTTGGGGTCAATATTCAGGATGTCACCCCGGACCTGGCCAAAGAGTTCAAAATCAAGGATTCGCACGGTGCGTTGGTATCAGACGTCACACCAAAAAGCCCGGCTGATAAAGCAGGTTTCAAGGCTGGCGATGTCATCACGCAGTTCAATGGCAAAACAGTTCACGACAGCCGCCATTTGAAATTGCAAGTCGCGCAAGTTCCTCCGAGCACAAAGGTGCCCGTAGTCATCGTGCGGGACGGTGATGTCAAGACGTTGAATGTGACCTTGAAAGAGTTTCCCCGGACCGAACTCGCTTCCAAAAGCAATGTGGAATCGAAACACGAAGATGCGCTTGACGGCGTGACGGTGGCCGATCTGGATGCCAACACCCGTTCGCAGATAAAGATACCCTCGTCAATTAAAGGAGTCATCGTGACCCAGGTGGATGAGGGAACAGCGGCTTTTGCCGCGGGCTTGCGGGAAGGCGACGTGATCGAAGAAGTGAATCGCCAGCCTCTGACCGATGCGGAACAAGCCGTCGCGTTGAGTGAGAAACTGAAAGATGAGAAATCAATTCTCTTGCGGGTTTGGAGCAAAGGCGGAAGCCATTACCTCGTCGTCGATGAGAGCAAAGTAGGATAACTCTCTGAGATGATGCCCCGGGTGCGAAAGTGCCCGGGGCACTTTGTTTTTGAAGAGCCCGCTCAACGCCAAAGCTCGACAACCAGAGGATTCGAATGGATAAGAACATGATGCGAGTGCTGGTCGTGGAAGATGATAAAAAAATCGCCTCCTTTGTCGTCAAGGGCCTCAAGCAAAACGGATTCGCCGTGGATCAGAGCGACGACGGTGAAGAAGGACTCATCCACGCGACTGCCACTCCCTACGACGTGGCGGTTGTGGATGTGATGCTGCCAAAACTGGATGGATTAAGCCTGGTGCGGCAACTGCGCGGTCGCGGCGTCGCCACCCCCGTCATTATCCTAAGCGCCAAGGCTTCCGTTGAAGACCGGGTGCGAGGCCTCGAATCGGGCGCCGACGATTACCTCACCAAACCTTTTTCATTCACCGAATTGCTGGCTCGGGTCCAGGCCCTGATCAGGCGGGCCACCAAAACCACCGAGCCGACGCGCCTCAGCATTAACGGCCTCTCGATGGATTTGCTAACGCGCCAGGTGACTCGGGGAGGCCAGAATATCGAACTGCAAACGCGGGAGTTCGCACTGCTGGAGTACCTGATGAGAAATGCGGGCCGAGTGGTCACGAAGACAATGATCCTCGAACATATTTGGGACTACAGTTTTGATCCCCAGACCAACGTCGTCGATGTCCTTGTCCATCGCCTGCGCAACAAGGTGGACAAGGATTTCCCGGAGAAACTTCTGCATACGGTGCGAGGCGCTGGATATGTCCTTAAAGCTGCTTAAAGTATTTACGCGTTCCTTCAGTTTCCGACTGAATCTTTGGTACGCCTCGATTTTCAGCATCAGCGCGCTCGCTCTTTTCGCCTTCCTCTATTTTCGAGTTGCTTCCGGGATTGAGCATAAAGATCGGGAAATCCTGGACTCGCGGATGAAAGAGTATGCGGCAATCTATCAGACCGCTGGAGTGTCTGGACTTCGCTCGTGGCTGGCTCGACCCGAAGAAACGCAGCGCCAGCGTTCCTTGTTCGTGCGTGTCCTGAATCCATTTGATGATGTTGCTTTCGTGACCGTCCCGGAACAGTGGATCGAACTGCGAACGAGAGGTTACGATTTGCTGGGGAATCGGCGTTTAGCGGCTTGGATTCGCGTTCCCCGGGACGAGGAGCGAGATATCACCGTCGCGACCGCGCCCCTATTTGATGGATCGGTCCTTCAGGTCGGACGAAGTACCAACAGCCGCGAAACATTGCTTTACCCAATGCGGAGAGTTTTTTTCACGGTGATGATTCCGATGTTATTGCTCGGAATTGCGGGAGGCGCCCTGTTCGCCCATCGGGCCATGAAACCGGTGCGGGAAATAGTCGGGACTGCCCAAGCCATTATTGCGACAGGGAAACTTGAAGCACGCGTTCCTGTCCGAAATACCGAAGACGAGCTCGATGACCTTGCGCAACTCTTTAACCGGCTGCTGGACACCAACCAAGCACTGATCAAAAGCATGCGCGAATCGCTGGATAATGTTGCCCACGATCTGCGAACCCCACTGACACGGCTTCGATCGGTGGCGGAATCCGCATTGCAGGATCGGGCGGACGACCCCCGCTCCGCTGAAGCACTTGCGGACTGCATCGAAGAAACCGACAGAGTACGCACGATTCTCGCAACCCTTATGGACGTGGCAGAAGCCGAGAGTGGCGCGATTAAGCTCAAACTTGAAAAGGTCAACATTTGCGGATTAATACGCGAGGTTGTGGAATTGTACGAATACATCGCTGAAGAAAAGCAAATCGATTTGAGTTTTCAGTGCTCGATGGAAATTGAGGCGACCGTTGATTCAACACGGATGCGCCGGGCTTTCGCGAACCTTCTCGATAACGCAATCAAATACACGCCCGAAGGTGGAAAAGTGAAATTCAGCGTATCTCAAAACGAAACCGGCACCTCCGTGCAGATCATCGACACAGGCATGGGGATCCCGATTGAAGAGCAAGCCCGCATCTGGGAACGGCTCTTTCGCGGAGATCGCAGCCGCTCCGAACGAGGACTGGGTTTGGGATTAAGTCTCGTAAAGGCAATAGTGGAAGCCCATGGCGGAACAGTGACGGTATCGAGCGAACCCGGCAAAGGATCGACATTCACAGTCCTGCTTCCGAATATCGCATCGTCTCGCGAGACAACGCAGATCGCGCATCGCAAGACGATTTATTTCGAAGAAGCGATTACCATTGGCGAAGCCGAAAAAAGCCGGAGTCAAAATCCTCATTGATGGGGACTGTAAAAGCTGCGTCGGGCAGCAGAGCGGAAACAGGGTTGAAGCTTCCGGTCACTGCACTGGCCTGTTCGACACGAAATACTCGACCCATGCCAGTCCACTTTAAGTCGATTCCGAATGAATGCGCCTTGACGAAATCAAAGGCGGGCAATTCGGGTGCGATCGAGGTATCTGTCACGATAAAGAATCCCGAAAGACCATTCGTACTCGAGTTCCCCGCGTTTGCCTGGAGAAGAGCCGCGCTAAAAACGATGTATCCCCGGTCACTTAAAATATCGCCCCGGCTGATCGGACCGAGCGAAGGAGATACGAAGTCTTTGCTCGTTGAGAACCACACTTCCGATCCGGGCCAGATGTAAAACGCTGTCAGTCCATAAGTGGAATCAGAATCCTTCGGATCAAACGGCGGTGGATTAAACGCCTGCAAAAGATCGTGATTGTTTATCAAAACCTCTCCCGAATCGGAGAGAATATCTCCATGTGAAACAATGCTGCCGAGTTTCCCGGAAAATATGTTGGAACGAGTCGAAAAATAAATCTCTCCTGAATCGAGAACTTGAAATGCGTCCAGACCGGCATCTGCAGGTCCTCCAACGGGATCAAAAGCTCTTAATAAATCGGAGTTGCGCCTAAAAAGCGTGCCCCTCGCGGAGAGCAGGTCCCCTTCCCCAATTGGCCCAAGCGTTTCGCTGAAAACCGGTTTTGAAGATGAAAACACAATTTCACCTCCAGGGGCAGCGTCGAAAGCATCTATTTCCGCCGGAACATTCACTCCAGCGACACCAAATAATTGCTGTCTCGATTTCACCAACCGGCCGGCCTGGCTAATGATGTCACCCGATGCGGAGCTAGTCCCCGGATTTCCCGAGTCCTGGTGCGGAGAGAACCAAAGTTCCCGAATCGGCGCGGCGACGACGCGCAAGGAATAAGAACGACTCAAAGTACCCGGACTTTCGAAGGCATTGACATCAAGCATTGGGACCTGCCGGATGATTTCCTGGGTTTCATTTGTAAAATGAAGGTTTCGGTTTGTGGTCGAATCGGTGACCTGAAGATCAAATTCCATTTGCTGTGACAAAGGATGGCCCAAAAACCGCCAATAGGTTCCTGAACCGGTCAGGGTGATGGCATTGGAACCGGATCCAACCTGAAAAGCCACATTCGAAAGCTTGTATTGCGCGGCGCCCAGGCCAGTGGGAACAAGCGTCATCTCGAACGCTCCACGCATTGGCTGGGCAATGGAAACCCGATCACAAATCGGACATTCATCGGTGAACGTGCTCTCTCCCAGCAATAAATATTGAATCGTTTCACCCGATGCGGAGATCGCAAAAAGATCCTGGCCAAAGACCAGAAATAGAAGAAACGTGCGCACAGTTTTCATAATTGGATTGGAGCCCGCTGGCCGTCTGAGTAGAGATTTGATACCAAACCCCCGCCCGTGTTGAAAGACCAGAGTTGGTCGCGCCTCGGCGCGATCTGTAGTGGCAGGATGAGCTTGAATCGTGGAGAGGTTTTGATAGCTTCCGCCTCTTACGTTTTCCGAATAACGAAACGATTCCAGGACTTATGCCCGAGACCTACATTCAGAATTTGATTGCCGAACGGATTGGCGGAAACCAATACGGTAAATCCAACGCGATTTATAAATTTGAGAAAATAAAGCGAGCCAAACGGGCGGCGCTCGCTGCCAATCCCGGCGCCGAAATCATCGATATGGGAGTCGGAGAACCGGATGAAATGGCCTTTCCAGAAGTTGTTGAACAGCTTCATCTCGAAGCGCGAAAGCCGGAGAATCGCGGTTACGCAGATAACGGTGACAACCGCTTGAAGGAGGCAGCCGCCCAGTATCTGGAAAAAGTTTGCGGTGTGCCGGGAATTAATCCGGAAACCGAAGTCTTGCATTCAATCGGAAGCAAAGCGGCCTTGTCCATTCTGCCGGCCGCATTGATCAACCCGGGCGATGTGGTCCTGATGACCACTCCCGGATATCCAGTTTTCGGCACTCACAGCAAATATTATGGAGGGGTGGTGCACAATCTCCCGCTAACTCAGGAGAATCATTTTCTTCCCGATCTGGAAAGCGTGCCTGAAGAGGTTTTAAAAAAGGCAAAAGTACTCGTACTGAACTACCCAAACAATCCCACGGGAGCGAGCGCGACACCCGAATTCTTCGCCCGAGTCGTGGCTTTTGCGAAAAAGCATCAGCTAGTGGTATTGCACGATGCGGCATATGCAGCTCTGGTTTTTGAAGGCAGACCGCTGAGTTTTCTTGCCACCCCCGGGGCGAAAGATGTTGGAATCGAGCTTCATTCGACGAGCAAGAGTTTCAACATGACTGGATGGCGCTGTGGTTTCGTCGCGGGAAACGAGCTTTTGATAAAGGCTTACGGAGATGTCAAAGACAATACCGATTCCGGCCAATTCCTTGCCATCCAGCACGCAGCCGCCTATTGCCTGGATCATCCGCAAATCACCGAACAGATTGCGGCGAAGTATTCCCGGCGCATGGATTCGCTGGTTGAAGTGCTAAAATCCGCGGGATTCGCGGCCCGCAAACCGCGCGGTTCTTTTTTTCTTTATGTTAAAGCCCCAGTCGCGGCAGTTAAAAAAGATGGTTCGCGCATGCTTTTCAAATCCGCCGAAGAAATTTCTCAATGGTTGATTACCGAAAAGCTGATTTCGACCGTGCCGTGGGACGATGCCGGCGCGTATCTGCGGTTCAGTGTGACGTTCATAGCCCGCGACCCATCGGATGAAAAGCGAGTGCTCGGGGAGATTGCGAAACGTCTAGCCGACGTCCGCTTTGAGTTTTAGCCTCGGTCCCCGGTCGCTCCGCTTGACATACCGCCGGATGTGGTACTTTACGGCATGATAAGATTTGGGAAGTTGCAGGCTGCTGTAGTCGGCGTGATGCTGTTGGCTGGCGTTTCGGGTTGTCGAACCACTTACTACAAAGCGTGGGAGGCATTTGGCCGCCAAAAACGGGATTTGCTTAAATCCAATGTACAGGACGCTCGTGATGACCAGAAAAAGGCAACCGAACAATTCAAGGATGCTTTAACACGGTTGCGCGAAATGTACGGAGTCGGAGCCGGGGGCGGCGATTTGGAGAAGATGTATGATCGGCTCAAGTCCGATTATGAACGGTGCGAAGCGCGAGCTGGGGATGTAAAAAGTCGAATTCGCAAGGTCGAACAGATTTCTTCGGATCTATTCAAAGAATGGCAGCAGGAAATTGGAACGATGACCAATGAAAAACTGGCTAGTGGCAGCCGCCAGAAACTTCGCGAAACCGAAGAGAAATATGATTCTCTTCACTCAGCCATGATAAAGGCCGAAGGGAGCATGGAGCCGGTTTTAAAGCAGTTTCACGATCAGGTCCTCTATTTAAAGCACAATTTGAACGCGCAGGCCATCGGTTCTCTGAAGGGCGAATCAGCCGACATTGAGCGTGAAATTCAGCGCTTAATAGAAGATATGAACGCCTCGATCACGGAAGCTGATACCTTCATCCACCAAATGAGATAACCGGCCAGAGTCCCGCGCCGCGCTCGCTGCCGCCCATTCGACTAAATCCGCTTCCGCTGCGGCGGAAATCAATGGTTCGCACCTCTCGCTTTTTGACTGAAGCGCGGATCAGGTTTTCTACACTTGCGCCCCATCAGCAAATTATCCCATCCTGATGCACAGGATATGGCGAAAAAAGCATTGATTACAGGGATTACGGGTCAGGATGGCTCCTATTTAGCGGAACTTCTCCTTTCAAAGGGATACGAAGTCTATGGAATTATTCGGCGCGCAAGCACATTTAATACGGGCCGCCTCGACCCTATTTATTCGGATCCTCATGCCGGGCGCACTCGGCTTTTCCTCGAATATGGCGACTTGGGAGACGCCAGCGTGCTGGCGCGGTTGATCGGAAAAATCCAGCCCGACGAAATCTACAATCTGGCGGCCCAAAGCCATGTCCGAGTCAGTTTTGATTGCCCTGAATATACCGGGGATATCACGGGAACCGGGGCGATTCGCCTGCTGGAGGCAATACGAGAAACCGGAATTCGACCGCGTTACTATCAGGCTTCGTCGAGTGAAATGTACGGCCTCGTTCAGGAAGTTCCGCAGACTGAGAAAACCCCGTTTTATCCCCGAAGCCCTTATGGGTGCGCCAAGGTGTTCGCTTATTGGCTGACTGTTAATTACCGCGAATCGTATGGGTTGCACGCCAGCAACGGCATTCTTTTCAATCACGAATCACCTCGCCGGGGCGAAACGTTTGTGACGCGAAAGATAACCCGCGCCGTTGCCCATATAAAAGCTGGCCTGCAAAACAAACTCTATCTCGGGAATTTGGATTCCAAACGCGATTGGGGATACGCGAAAGAGTACGTCGAAGCAATGTGGTTGATGTTGCAGCAGGACAAACCCGACGACTACGTCATTGCCACCAACGAAACCCATTCGATTCGAGAATGCCTTGAGGTCGCTTTCGAACATGTCGGCCTGGATTGGAACAAATATGTGGAGATCGATCCCCGCTACTATCGCCCCGCGGAAGTCGATTTATTGATTGGCGACGCGAGCAAGGCCAAAAAGCAGTTGGGATGGGAGCCCAAAACGAAATTCAAAGATTTAATCAAGCTGATGGTCGATTCCGATGTCCAGCTTTTGAAAGATCATCGCGAAGGCAAAATTAAAGTAACCGGCTGATCGATCTTTTTGCGATGCCACGCGCGATTATTACTGGAATTACCGGGCAGGACGGTTCTTATCTCACGGAACTCCTCCTGGACAAAGGATACGAAGTTCATGGAATTGTTCGGCGGACGAGCAGCCTGGACCGCTCGCGCCTCGACCATCTCTACAGCGATCCAAATATTTATGGAAAGCGCCTGTTCCTGCATTACGCCGAGCTGAATGACGGCACAACGCTGAGACGAATCCTCGGAAAAACCAATCCGGATGAGATCTATCATCTGGCTGGCCAGAGCCACGTTGGTCTGAGTTTTGAAATTGCCGAGTCAACGTGCGAGATGACCGCGATGGGAACCTTGCGTTTGCTGGAGATGATTCGAGATCTGCCCTCTCCACCTCGTTTTTTCCATGCCGCCTCAAGCGAAATCTTTGGAGAGCCCAAAGAAAGCCCGCAGGACGAGGAAACCCCTTTCGCGCCGGTCAATCCATACGGCGCTGCGAAGGCGTTTAGCACCAATATGGTCTCGATTTACAGGCGGACCTTTAAATTGTTCGCGTGTAACGGGATTCTATTTAACCACGAGTCACCAAGACGCGGAGAAAATTTCGTGACCCGCAAGATCTGCCGCGCGGCTGCGGCAATCAAACTCGGCCGGCAAAACGAACTTCTGCTGGGCGATACTTCGGCAAAACGCGATTGGGGCGATGCTCGAGATTACGTCCGCGGCATGTGGCTGGCGTTGCACCATGAAAAACCAGACGACTTCATATTTGCCACCGGAAAACTGCATTCAGTTCAGGACGTAGTCGAGAACGCCTTCGAAACCGCGGGTCTCGACTGGAAAAAATATGTCAAACAGGACGCGCGCTTTCTGCGGCATTCAGAACCGAGCCGCTTGATGGGAAACCCCGCGAAAGCGAAACGTATTTTGGGATGGGAAGCGAAAAACTCGTTTGAAAACTTAATCGCGGAGATGACACGAGCCGAGATTCAATCCCTGGCGAGCGAACCTTAAGCGAAGCGGAACAACGTTTTAACCGGCAGTCAACCGTTCGCGAAAAGACGCATAGGTCAAGCGGATCCCCTCTTCCAGACTTGTTTTCGGTTTCCAACCCATCGCCATTAGCCGCGAGGAATCAAGCAGCTTGCGCGGCGTGCCATCGGGTTTGGTGGAATCCCAGACTGTTTCGCCTTCGAATCCAACAATCGAAGCAACCATTTCAGCCAGCTCCCGGATCGTCACGTCGGAACCGTACCCTATATTAACGATTTGCTCGCCGCTGTAATTTTGCATCAGGAAAAGGCAAGCGTCAGCCAAATCGTCCGCGAAGAGCAATTCGCGCCGTGGTGTCCCAGTGCCCCAGCAAACGACTTGCTTTGCACCGGCATACTTCGCTTCATGAAATTTCCGAATCAAGGCTGGCAGGACGTGGGACGTGTTCGGGTCGAAATTGTCCTGCAATCCGTACATGTTGCTCGGCATTGCCGAAATGAAATCGGAACCATATTGGCGGCGGAATGCCTGAGCCATTTTGATCCCCGCAATTTTTGCGATGGCGTAAGGCTCATTCGTTGGTTCCAAAGGGCCTGAAAGCAAATATTCCTCCTTGAGGGGCTGAGGGGCGAATTTAGGATAAATGCAAGAGCTTCCTAAAAACAGAAACTTTCTGACTTCGTGTTTGCGGGCGCTCTGAAACAAATTGTTTTGGATCACGAGGTTTTCATAAAGAAAAGAGGCCGGTTCAGTCGCATTAGCCTGAATACCGCCCACTTTGGCCGCGGCGCTAAAAACATACTCCGGATGGTGAACTTCAAAAAACTGATCAACGGCCTTAGGGTCAAGCAAATCGAGCTCCGCCCGGCCGCGCGTTAACAGATTCACAAACCCGGCTTCTCTTAACCGCCGCGTGATCGCACTACCGACCAATCCCCGATGCCCAGCTACAAAGATTTTCGAGTCCGCAGACAACAATTCCATAAAAAACGCATTGTATTGGTGCAATCAAACCAAAAGCAAGAAACGCAATGGATCAAATTCATGCATATCTGTCTAAATACGAGGCAACGAGGGGCCTCGAACGTGCCAATGCGACAAAGCTCCCCTCGTAAACCAAACCAATGCAAAAGCATACGCCGATTGGAATTGCTCAACACGTTTTAGCAGAATCAAGAAAATCGGCCGCTCTCGTAAGCTTCAGGAAGGATTACTCGTTCTTTTCCGAGGTTTAAACCGCATTAAATGAACGAATGAAGCACATTTTCCGATTTTGACAACTGGCATTCTTCGTGCTACTGGTTGAGATGCGGTCGATGCCAAGCAATCTGTGAACGTCGAAGAATTAATATAATAACCGCTTGGCATCTCGTTCACGCCGCATAAAAGAAAGCAGCAACAATGAACATCAAAACAAATCGCAAGGCAGGGTTTACACTGGTAGAAATCATGATCGTAGTCGCGATCATCGGTCTCCTCGCAGCCATCGCCATTCCCAACTTCGTGAAAGCCCGCTCGACGGCTCAGATGAATGCCTGCATTAACAACCTGCATCAGATCGACGGCGCCAAAGAACAATGGGCTTTGGAAACCAAAGCTGCCGCGAACGCTGCAGTGACCCTGGCGAATGTTTCTCCCTACCTCAAAGGTGGAACCAACTGTCCTCTCGGCAGCGCGGATTATACAATTGGCAACGTCGGTGTTCTGCCAACCTGCCCGAACGCGGCTCTCGGCCATACACTGTAAGTTTGTTTATCCTATGAACACACAGGCTTGAGGAGCAATTCTCAAGCCTGTTTTTTTATGGATTCATATGAACAAACGCTCTGCGCGCGCCGCCAAAGGCCAATTGGCGTTCACGCTGGTCGAGCTGATGGTTACTATCGCGATCATTGGCCTGGTCTTGGGTATCGCGATCCCGAACTTTCTTAAGTCGCGTATTCAGGCTCGTAAACAAGCCTGCATTGAAAACCTCACTCAGATCGAGTCTGCAAAGCAGATCTGGAGTGTCCAGAATGGAAAAAAAGAGGGCGATACCGTCACTGAAGGGGATATCATCGGACCTCAAAGTTATATTCGAATAATGCCGGCCTGCCCTGGAGGCGGACGATATGACCTAACCACCGTGGGCGAAAACGCCAAATGCGATCAGCCGGGCCATTCTCTCTGATCGATGCTTCTCAATGGGGTCTGCCTGACGCAGACCCCTTTTTTGCGCTTATCAGAGCAGAGATTCCGGAGGTGCGGTCTCTATTTGCGAAGCGAGTTCTACCGGCATTGCGACCGCTTCCATTTTACCTGGAGTGTGGCTGACACAAACAACTGTCAGCGAGCCGCGGGCGATTTCAACCGGCTCGGTGTTTACAATTCTGAATTTAAAAAGGTAGGTCAACACCCGCGGTTTCTTTTCTTTGACGAGCAAATGGACCTCAAGGAGGTCTTCGAAACGCAACGGTTTCCGATAATCACATTCTGCGTGGACCCTGGGGAATCCGAGCGGGGGATCAAACTGATGCATGACTACAGAATATCCGAGAGCGCGGTAAAAGCCGTGCTCCGCGATTTCCATGTATCGAAAGAAATTCGAGAAATGAACGATGCCCGCCATATCGGTCTCGGAAAACTCGACGCGGCGAGTGACCTTGAATTCGTAAGCCATAAAAACTTCAACCCGCTACTGGAACTCTCTGTTTCTGGGTTTGGGGCAGCGCAATCGCAGCCGTCAACACTTTGAGGATTTCATCTGTCATTACGTCACTGTTGAATTGCTCCTCCACAGCGGCGCGCGCACGGCCTCTCATCGCGGTCAATCCGCGGGGATCGCTTAGAATGCTTTCCAATCCCGCCGCAAGAGCGTTCGGATCAGGATCCACGATCATCCCTGCCCCGCTCCGTTGCATCAGTTCGGGGAAAGCGGCGTGCCGGGGTTGCACTGCTGGAACTCCGGAAGCCCAGGCCTCAATCAAATAAAGTCCGAAGGCCTCGCCATATAGAGCTGGCACGGAAAAGATCGACAGCCTTCTAAAGAATTGCTGCTTTTCCTCTCGACTCACGTTCGGGAAGAATTCCACGCATTCAAGCAGTCCATTTTGCTCCAGCAATTTCTTGAGCTCGGAAACGAATGCTTCGTCAGCAGGACCCAATCCTCCACCTACCATGAGTCTCAATCCCGGAATTCTGTTTCGGTTCTTAATTTTGATAAATGCGTCAACCAGAATATGCAAACCTTTCTCCCGGCACATTCTCGCGAAATACCCAATAACTGGCGGGTTTGGGGTCTCTGGCGCAGGATGAAATCCATCCAGATTTATGCCGTTGTAAACCATCTGCACCCGCTCGGACCGCAGATTGAGACGGTGCGTCATCAACTCCGCAAAATAATGAGATGGCGCTATGAACGAATCCACATCCTGGCAACGTTCTGACAGGGCGGTCCAGGTTTTACTCCGGTGCGGCTCCGGCAGTGAATCCAAAAAGGAGTCTTCTCCTTGCAACATACAGACCACTGGAGCATGAAGTTGCGATTTCAGATTTCGAGCCAACCCCGCCAGCAATGCGTTGGAAAGGCATATCGCATCCGGGCGGTGGTTCTCTTTCAACCATGCGATGAGTTCCTCCAACTCCTTGGCTTGATGTCCATGTTCACCTCGAATGATCGAATGGGTCAGTTCGCCGAGGTCCTGTGCGCGAGTTTTGGCAGCACGTCCGGCGGCCCATTTTAGCAACGTGGGGGAGGCGAGCGGTCTGCGCAGCCAGTTGGGCGCTTTGGCAAACAGGGGAAAAAGTTGCTCGAGATAAACGTTGATTCCGCTAAAGAAGATCGGCGTGCCCTCACTTTCATTGGTTTCGTCGAGGGTCATGGGCAAGTACAACGGAACCATCAGGGTGGAATGTCCGCGCGCCCGCAAACCATGGACGAGTGCATTATCGCGAAAGCAATTGCCACAATACATCCCCCCAGCGCCTGGTGTAATCTGAACAATATTCACGCAATTCCCTTTCCAGAAGTATTGGCCGGCCACCCCGGTTCCGCAACTCAGGAAAATGCGGCTGGAGCTGGAGATTCCAATAGAGGCTCACCGTAGGGCAACGCCTCTGGAACGGGCGCGAACTCCGCGACGGCGCCAAATAATCGAGAGAAATCCTTGTTCACATCGCCGGAAAGACAGTCCGTGATATCGCCCGCAAGGTTTGGATATTTGTCAGTTAATTCCCGGAAACTGAAATTGGGATCATAAAAAGCATAAACGAGCTTGCGCATGTTCTCGATGCCCTCGCGAAGAACCATTCCATATTCGCTAAAACGTCCCGGAGAAAAATCGTTCGCCGCCAAGCAATCGTGTATTACATCACCAGCCATCACGCCGCTCTTCAATGCGAGCATGATCCCTGAAGAAAAAACCGGATCCAAAAAACAGAATGCATCGCCAGCCAGTACCAGGCCTTCAGACGCGCAATGTTTTACATGGTACGAATATTCGCTGGTGATGAAATATTTGCCAGTCTGACGTCCGGGAGCGAGATGGCTTTTAACCCAGGTGTTCTGTTCTATTTCGCGGTCAAACATCGCCTTCGGTTCGCGGATTCCATCGCGCGAAAGATACTTGCCTTCGGCTACTATCCCCACACTAACCAAATCTTCATGGAGCGGTATGTACCAGAACCACCCTTTTTCCGGAACGAACGCGACCGTCGTCGCTCCAGCATCAATGCCGGAATCACGAACGGCTCCTTTATAGTAAGTCCAGACCGCCACCTTGTGGAGTTGCGGGTCCCCTACTCTCCATTGGTTGCGCACCGCTGCGAAGGCTTCCCGGCCGGAACAATCGATTGTAATCGGAGCGCGAAATTCAAGCTCATCTCCCGCCTGCGTCCTCGCCAGGACACCGATGACTTTCCCCTCCTCTTTGATTAACTCGCGCACCTCGGTTTGCTCCCGGATTTCGGCTCCTGCCTCCCGGGCGTTGTCCAGCAACATCAAATCGAATTCAGAGCGCAGCACCTGCCAGGTCTGCGAAACATCCTGGTCATAACGGTCGAAGAAGTAGAATGGCTGCGAGGCCCGCCCGGAAGGCGATACAAATTGGACGCTAAATTTCTTAACAAAAGCGGACGCGCGCAATTTTTCAATCAACGCAAGCCTTTTAAGCGGCTCGAAGGTGAATGGCAGAAGAGATTCGCCGATGTGATATCGGGGAAACTTCTCGCGCTCCAACACAATGACTTTATGACCATAGCCGCCCAGAATCGCCGCGGCCGCCGCGCCGGCTGGCCCTCCTCCAATTATTATGACATCGCAGGTGTTGCTCATTTTTGATTCAAGCCGGGGGAAGGATTTCAACAATTTCAGCGATCGAATGCTCCCTGGGGTCGAGCAACGTATTCCGGCGCCCAAACAATACCGGAGCGTCCGCAAGCTTGAATACACTGCGAATGAAGTCATCCGCCCGGACCTTTAAATAGGCTTTTGGACGGCTCGAATGAACTATGGAATGCATTTCCAGAATCTTCCCGAGGGGCGCCCGCTCTTCCAGAATGTCCCGGCGCGCCGCCGCCGGAAAGAGTGCAAGGTTTATTTTGATCGCCCCAAATTCCACAATTTTTTGAGTCGGTATCAGATGCAGGAGCACCTCCCTAAAGTAGAAATCACCCCGCTGCTGCCGCATGAGAACTTCGATCTCAATATCGGCCTTGTGGAATGCCTTCAGCGTGGGGGTCATATCACGTTGATGCACGAGCAGATGATTATAAGGCTCCGGAACCTCTTCACCTTGAACACGCACTATCTCTGGAAAGGGACGGCCCGCCTGCGCGTAAAATTCGTCCAGCGGGTGAGCGAAAGGAGCGACCGCTGGCCGGTCAGATGTCGCGAGATTTGAGGATGAACTCATGAGGCTGCTTTAATCTTTCTAGGCGTAGCGGGCGTTTTTGTGCTCCGGCAAAAAGAATTCGTGCAAGAGCCGGTCCACCTGCAAAAGTCCTTCCCGATTCAACCGAATCCGATCTCCATCAATCGATAAAAAGCCCCAGCCACGCAAAGTTTCGAGGGGCGCGGAAAAGCGCCGAAGAACGTCCGTGTTGAATTTCTCATTGAAATACTTCGCGCTTATTTCACCCAGCTTCAGTTGCAAAACAAATTCTCGAATCAACCGCTCATCAGCAGTTGGAGTGAGCGCGCGGTACACTGGAAATTGATTCTGGCTTACTTTCGCAAGGTAGGGATCGAAATCGTGGTGGTTTTGATAATGCGTGCCATTGATCGTTCCGAACGAGGCGACGCCCAACGACAATAAATCCGCGCCCGCCCATAATTTATCCCGGTACACGAATTTGGTTTTGGTTTTATCTTTAACGACGGTGTAGGCGCTTCCGACCGTGTATCCGGCTTTTTCGAATTCGGCGTAGGCGTAGGAAACCCAGCGACGTTTTGTATCCCAATCCGCCACCGGCGCCACTAGTTTGCCTTCCGCTTTCATTTGGCGGTAGATGGTGGTGTTGTAAGGAATTTCCATCTGATAAATGGTGACGCTGTCGGGAGACATTTCGATGGTTTTGCGCACGTTTTCGCGCCAGTTCTCCTCCGTTTCCTCCACCATACCCGCAATCAAATCAATATTGATCTGCGGAAATTCGAGCTCACGGGCATAGCCATAAGCGCGCGCAATTTCTTTTGTATGATGAGCTCGCCCATTAATCTCCAGAATATGATCGTCGAGATTTTCGACTCCAAGGCTTAGCCGAGTCACCCCCATTTCGCGGATCGCTTTGAGCTTATGCTCGGTCAGAGTGCCGGGCTCACATTCGAAGGTCACTTCCTCAACTTCGTCCCAGGGCAGGAATGATTTCATCCCATCCGTGAGATGACGCAACTGATCGACAGAAAGATACGAAGGTGTGCCGCCGCCGAAATAAACAAAGCTCGGCTTGCGTCCACCGATAAACGGTCGCGAAGCGTAAAGACTCATCTCTTTTAACGCTGTCTCGATATAGTTCTTGATCGCGGCTGAATCCTTGTCGGTATAAACGCGGAAATAACAAAAATGGCAGCGCTTGCGGCAAAAAGGAATGTGCAGATATATCCCGAGCGGATTTCCCGCTCTCGGCGGGCGGTCCAGGGCGGAATAAAACTCACCGAGGCTCTCCTCCTTCCAAAACGAAAATGGAGGATAATTGGAAACAAAATAGTTTCCCACCGTGGTCTGCTTTTCAATCGCAGGAGCGGCTTCTTTCGACTGTTCTGGGACTGGGGCGACTGTGCTGCTCATAATAATTCAATTTCCTCGGAGAGCGGATATTATCCGCGGCCGATTATTTTCCTGTTCCAAACGCATAAACATTTCCATCGTCGCCGCCGATTACGACCATCCCACCGGCTACGGAGGGAGATGAGGTTAAAGGTTGTCCAATTTCGTAAGACCAGATTTCCTTGCCCTCCGCTAAACTGACGAGATAAAGCCGGCCATCGTCCGAACCCACCACGATCTTGTCGCCGCAAACCACCGGCGAACTATCAACCTTGCCGCGCGTACTGAATGTCCAGACGACTTTTCCATCTGTTTTGTTCAGGCAATGCAGCCGTTTATCACGTCCTCCGAAAATCACTTTGTCTCCAGCCAGCGCGGGCGAGGAAAAATATGGGAATGGGCGGTCTTTGTATCGCCAGATCACCTTGCCCTCCGGCACATCCGCGCAAATAAATTCATTGTCATAATGCCCGATATAGACGCGTCCATGCGAAAAAGCGCCCGAACCAGCGATGTACGCCCCTGCCTCAATCTCTTTGACTTTGCTTCCATCCTTTAGAGAGATGATATGCAGCAACGCATCGCAGCCTCCAAACACGGTTTGTTCGTCCGCTATGGCCGGAGTGCCATTTATGTAATTGCCCGTTTCGAACGTCCAAAGGCTTTTGCCCGTGGCCTCGTCAACACTATGCAATTTGTAGTCGTAACTACCGACGATGATGCAATTTGTGCCGCCAATTTGTATGTGGTTCGCGGCGCCAAGAATTTTATCGCCGGTGACATACTTCCATAAAACTTTACCGTCCTCGGCGTTCAAGGCGTAAAGAGACCCGTCCGTGGATCCAATAAAGATTTTACCATGAAGAAAGAGCGGCGAGGCCTCAACCGGCCCGCCAGTAGCAGTAGCCCATATCTTTTTTCCATCGGCCAGGTTCAACGCATACACAGATCCATCATCGGAGCCCGCGTAGAGGCGACCGTTGACAATGGCCGCGGAGGATTTTACCGCCCCGCCCGCTTTGAATGTCCACAATAACTTAAGCGAGTCTGGAAGCTTTGCATCAGCGAGACCCAATAACCCGGGGCTGCCGCGAAACATTGGCCAGTCCGAGGAGGTAGTCGTTTGCGCGAGGGCGTTCCGAGGAAAAATGAAAGCAGGGACGACAAGCGACGCGCAAAGAAATCCGCGACAGCAAAAAGCAGCAAGCAGTTTAAAAAACTGGCAATCCATAGCCTCCCAAAAGCAGCCGGTTCAGTTGCTTTCAGCTCTGGAAGTATCGCGCACTCGCATTTTTTTAGCAAACAGAATTAATACGGATACGTATTAATTTGCGCCGCTCCGAGGCCGCTGGTGGCCTCAATTTCGCGAAGATTGCGATCAGGCGCCGCTGACGGTACGTGAAATGCAGCCATAAACTTCCGTTGATAGAATTTGCTGGCGGGATTCAAAAAGATCGGGACGACCAATTATTAACGGATAATCTTGCGCGCTCTCAGGCCGGCGTCCGTGGGAGCCTTTGATCAGCGAGGCATCAAGGGGAATCAAGTCCATTAACATTCGGAATCCCAACTTCTTTTTCAGCAACTTGCCGGCAATTTTCAGTTTCGGCAGTGTAATGTTCGGGTCAATAAACAATTCGACCGGGTCATACCCGGGCTTGCGATGGATATCCACGCAACGGGCAAAATCGGGCGCGAGAGCGTCGTCCAGCCAATAATAATAGGTAAACCAGGAGCGTTCTCTGGCAATTGCGATAAGATCTCCAGCCCGGGAATGACCTATTCCGCCGGCACTTTTCTCTTTGGGTCCGAGCACCGTTTCCACTCCGTCAATTCCGTCAAGAATTTCGCGAACGGGCTGCATCAGCGAAGGTTCGTTAACATAAATATGCGCAATCTGATGATCGGCGACCGCAAAGACTTTACTCGCCCCGGCATCCAAAAGCTCGAGACCGAGTTCGTTCTTGATCGCAAGCCAGTTCTGCCGGCGAAAAATGCGGTTCAGATGAACCGGCCGGTCAACCGGTGTTATGCCGTATTCCGACACAATGATCGGCTCAACATCGCGATCTTGAAAAAAGCGAAGCAACTCGCCCACAATGCCGTCGATTTCACGCAGATCTTTTCCAACCGAAAGGTCCCTTGGCCCTTTGCGCTGGAGGTTATAATCGAGATGCGGCAAATAAATGAGAGAAAGAGTTGGTGAATGTTTTTCCTCCAACCAACGGGCAGATGCGGCGATCCATTTTGATACAGCGTCCGAGGAGAACTGCGCTGAATCCACCCCCGCGGCAGGCCCCCAGAACGCTGGAAAAGGAAATTCGCCCAGGTCCGCCTTAACTTTCGGGCCGAGGTCAAACGGATGGGTATATATGTCGAAGACCTTTCGTCCGTCTGCCGGATACATCGGCCGCGGCGTAATCGAAAAATCGACGGTCGCGTACATGTTATACCACCAGAAAAGTTTTGCGCAGGTGAATTTGGAGCCATATCGCGCACAAAGATCATCCCAAATCTTAGGGGCCGTTATTAGATGATTGGATTGCTTCCAGAACTGAACCTCAGCGAGTTCGCGATTGTACCAGCCATTGGCAACCGCTCCATGTATTGCCGGAGGCTGTCCAGTGAGATAATTCGATTGAGCTGTGCAAGTAACCGCTGGAAAAGCTGGTTCGATGAGTGCTTTGCTACGGTTCGCCAAAAACGAATTAATCATCGGCGTATGCTCGCAGAGCAACGATTCACAGAGACCGACGACATTTAAAACCGCGGTGCGTTTCAAGAGGCCCGACTTTAGACAGAATCTGCTCGGGCGACAACCGGCGAGATTCGAGGGGCCGTCCGGTCCGCCCGTCGGGTGATTGACGAACAGATGGGGAAGGAACTAATGTCGGCAATGGCAACGGTGACGATTGAGCTCCCAACGCAAGCGGCACAGACTGGTTTTAATTTGCGCCGCTGGGCTGAATTGGTTGCCGATCCGGAGTTCGCAAGAGTTGAGGGCCGGATTGAAACCGATCGCCACGGTCATGTGATTTTGAGTCCACCACCAGCCCCGGGCCACGGCGGCTTGCAAGCCGAGATCGTGTTCCTGCTCCGGCAATTTCTGTCTCACGGTCGAGTCCTCACAGAATGTCCTATTTCAACATCGGATGGAGTGAAGGCGGCCGATGTGGCATGGGCTTCGGCAGAATGCCTCGAAAAGTTAGGGGACCGTCTCTGTTTTCCACTGGCACCAGAAATCTGCATCGAAGTTTTATCTCCCGGTAATACAAAGGGGGAAATTGAAGAAAAAAAACTATTGTATTTCGATGCAGGCGCTCGAGAGGTATGGATCTGCTCGAAATCCGGATCGATGAAGTTCTTTCTCTCTGAAAACGGCGAGGCTTCTGAAAAATCCGGAATTTGCGCCGCTTTTCCAAGTCAGGTGGAACTCCGCTGAGCCCGCTGGCCAGTATCAGGCCTCAGCGATTCCCTCGCCTGTGTGGTTCATGCATCGCGTCCAGTTTCCCGCGCCTCGTGAATAATTCCCCTGAAATTTTCGTATAATTTTGGAGGCATTCTACGCGTCAGGTTGCCGAAAAATGGGTTGCCCAAATCGGAGTTGCGCGAGAGAATAGAGTCGAATTCTGACCCGTTACTATCATTCACATGGCTAACATTCGAAAATTTGCCTTTTGCATCGGTATTGCTGGAAGTTTGTTTATTGCAAAAGCAGCTCCGGCCGCTGGGGCATCCGTGACCGGCATTGAATTTAACCGGGATATTCGCCCGATTCTTTCCGATAATTGCTTTACCTGCCATGGTCCGGATGAGGCAAAACGAAAAGCGAAACTCCGTTTCGATCTCAAAGAAGGTGCTTTTCGGGCAAACAAAGAAGGCGAGTTTGCCATCGTTCCGGGAGATCCAGACAAAAGCAAGTTGATCGAACGCATCAATGCGAAGGACGAAGACGATTTGATGCCGCCCCCGAAGAGCGGAAAGAAACTTTCCAACCAGCAAAAAGAAACATTGCGCCGATGGATCGCGGCGGGAGCCAAGTGGCAAAACCATTGGGCGTTTGAAAAGCCGGAGCGCCCTGCTCTGCCAGAACTCCAGGACAAAGAATGGGCCCGAAACGAAATTGATGATTTTGTCGGGGCTAAATTGGAGGCTTCAAAACTCAAGCCCTCTCCCGAAGCCGACAAAGCCACCTTGCTCCGGCGGGTCACATTCGATTTGACCGGCCTACCTCCAACCACCGAGGAATTGGACGCTTTCCTCGCCGACAAAAAACCGAAGGCCTACGAGGAAGTCGTGGACCGATTGCTTAGCTCGCCTCGTTACGGCGAAAACATGGCCCGCTATTGGATGGACGCGTCTCGCTACGCCGATTCTCACGGCTATCATATCGATTCGGAACGCAGCATGTGGAAATGGCGTGACTGGGTCATCAAGGCATACAATAAGAATCTTCCCTTTGATCAATTCACGATGGACCAATTCGCGGGCGATCTGCTTACGAACGCCACGCCCGAGCAAAAAGTTGCCTCCGGCTATTTGCGGTGCAATATGACCACTGGAGAAGGCGGCGCCATCGTCGAAGAATATCAGGCAAAGTACATGTTCGATCGCACTGAAACCGCCGCCACGATGTTCATGGGCCTGACCTTTACTTGCTGCCGTTGCCACAACCACAAGTACGACCCAATCAGCCAGAAGGAATACTACAAGATGGCAGCTTTTTTCAATAATCTGGATGAGTCCGTCATGGATGGAAACCAGCCGAAGCCCGACCCCTATATGGCCTTGCCAACTCCGGATCAGGCGAAACTTGAAACTGATCTGAAGAAGAAAATTTCAGATGCGCAGGCAAAACTGGATGGACCCGCACCTGACATCGATAAATCCCAGGGCGAGTGGACAGCGAAGTGGCATGCGCAGCTCGCGGCGGGTTGGACCCCACTTACGCCCGAAGTCTTGAAATCTTCCCATGGCGCCGCACTTAGGTTGTTGGACGATAAAACTATTTTTGCCGGTGGCGAAATTCCGGACAAGGACGTTCACGAGTTGAGCGTCAAATTAGAGCCAGGGAAGATCGCCGCTTTGAGACTGGAAGCTCTGCCCGATGACTCTTTGCCTCAGAAAGGAATGGGTTACGCCGAGGACGGAGGATTCCACCTTTCTGAATTTGAAGCTGAACTGGTGCGTTACGACACAAACGGCAAAGCCGGTGATCCACAAAAACTCAAGTTCGCCCAAACGTCCGCTGATTCGGGCGATAAGGACGCTGAAATCGGTCGGGCTGTCGATGGAAAATTGGAGAGTGCGTGGAGTCCGGAGTCAAAATCGGCTTCGAAAACTCACACGGCGTTGTTTCGGTTGGGAGAACCACTCAAAGTGGATGGAAACGCCGAACTTCATCTCAAGTTGCATTTCGAAACTAGTTCGAATCATCAAAGCCTGGGACATTATCGACTGAGCGCCGCACGAGATGAGGAATTAGTCGCGTTGCTTAATCCCGCAAAAAATGCGGACTGGTATTCAATTGGCCCCTTCCCGGCTGCTGACAACCAAACAGGCTACGCGGCAGAATACCCTCCCGAAAAGGAAGTAGATTTAAAGAAAACCTATCCAGGAGTGCGCGACGAAAACAAGTGGCATGCCCACGGAGACTTTAATGATGGCAGACCGCACACGATCGTTGACGAACTGCATGGCGTGCATGGCGTTTACTACCTGTATGAAAAAACAAAATCAAAAGTAGCGCGGCCGATTGAATTCACCGTTCGAGCCGACGAGATTTTCAAGGTTTGGTTGAATGGAAAACTAATAGCGGAGCGAGCGGCACCATCTGTCGCTTACGATGGATATGTTCGGGTCAAGGGCGATTTGGTCGAAGGCGACAACACCTTTCTCGTCAAGATGGTCAATCAGGTGGGCGGCTCGAGTTTCAGTTTCAAAGCTGAGCCCGATGAACACGATCCGCTCCCCGCTCATATTGCCACAGTTCTTGCCGCTACGGCCTCCCCCGCAGAGCCGGAGCAGAAAAGCATTCAGAATTATTACCGGCGCATCGCATCACCCGAAATGCGAGATTTATTTACCAGCGTGGAGAGGTTGCACGAACAGGAGAAAGCATTGGGCGAAGCCATTCCTGTGACGCTCATCGCCAAGGAATTAGGCACCCGCCGCGATACCTTTATTTTAATGCGCGGCGAGTACGACAAGAAAGGCGAAAAGGTGACGCCCGGTGTTCCCGCAATTCTTCCTCCACTCCCAGCCGGAGCACCTACAAACCGACTTGGACTTGCTAAATGGCTAATCGATCCCGCCAATCCTTTGACTGCACGAGTAAACGTCAATCGCCTCTGGCAGCAGTTTTTTGGTGTCGGAATCGTCAAGACTGCCGAAGATTTCGGCGTTCAGGGAGAACGGCCTTCACACCCGGAATTGCTCGACTGGCTCGCGACAGAATTCATTGCGAGCGGCTGGGACGTCAAGCATATGCAGCGTTTAATGGTCACCTCCGCGACTTATCGACAGTCGTCGCGCATGACACCGGAGCTTTACAAGCAGGACCCGGAAAATCGTTTACTGGCGCGGGGACCCCGATTCCGTCTCGATGGCGAGACGATTCGCGACAATGTTCTGGCCGTCAGCGGATTGCTGGTCGAAAAGGAGGGGGGCAAGTCGGTGAAGCCGTATGAGCCACCGGGTCTTTGGGAAGCGGTTTCGTACAACAACGCGCAAAGGTACGTTCCCGATAAAGGTGATAAAGAATACCGACGAAGCCTTTACACCAACTGGAAGCGCCAGAGTCCTCCACCGAACATGATGATTTTCGACGCTCCAACCCGCGAGTATTGCGTTGTGCGGCGGCCCCGGACCAATACGCCACTCCAGGCTCTGGTCTTGATGAACGATCCACAGTTCGTCGAATCGGCGCGCGCATTCGCACAACGGATTATTTTGCATGGAGGAAAAAATGATGAGGAACGCATTGCTTATGCATTCCGCCTGGCCACGGCGCGAAATCCAAGGCCGGAAGAATACAGGGTGTTGCAGGATATTTTAGCGAAGGAGCTGGCTGAATATGCCAGGGACAAAGGTTCCGCCGCGGAATTGCTAAGCGTCGGGGATTTCAAAGCCAAAGAACAATGCAACGACAGTGAGTTGGCGGCCTGGACAACCATTGCGAGCATGATTCTGAACCTGGACGAAACGGTCACAAAGAGCTGACATTATTTTTATGGATCCATTACGTGAAAAAAGTTTGTTGATGACCCGGCGTCATTTCTTCGGACGCGGAGCAATGGGAATCGGCGCGGCAGCTTTGGGTTCCCTGCTGAATCCGAATCTGTTTTCCGCATTCGCGGATGAAGCCGCCGGAGGTCGAATTCTGGGAAACACCGATTTCGCCCCGAAGGCAAAACGCGTCATCTACCTGTTCATGGCGGGAGGCCCTTCTCAAATCGACATGTTCGATTATAAGCCCGGGCTGGAGAAATTGCACAACACGGAACTCCCCGCGAGCGTGCGGATGGGTCAGAGGCTCACCGGGATGACCTCTGGGCAAAGTTCGTTTCCGGTCGTCAAATCGCTGTTTAAATTCAATCAGCACGGAAAATCGGGCGCATGGGTGAGCGAACTGCTCCCGCACATCGCTGGAGTGATCGACGATGTCTGCGTCGTCAAAACGGTCAACACCGAAGCCATCAATCACGATCCCGCGATCACGTTTATCCAAACCGGCTTTCAACAACCTGGCCGGCCCTGCATGGGCGCGTGGCTTAGTTATGGGCTCGGCAGCGTCAATCAAAACCTGCCGGCGTTCATCGTCATGATCTCAAGCGGCAAAGAAAGCGATCAACCGCTTTATACGCGTCTTTGGGGTTCGGGATTTCTTCCGTCCGAACATCAGGGAGTTAACTTCCGGGGCGTGGGTGATCCAGTGCTCTATCTCTCGAATCCTCCCGGCATCAATTCGAAAACGCGCCGCCGCATGCTCGACGGCCTGGCACAACTCAACGCAAAAGAATTTCAAACCGCGGGCGATCCCGAAATCAATGCGCGTATCTCGCAGTACGAAATGGCATTCAGAATGCAGACATCGGTGCCCGACCTCACTGATATTTCTAAAGAACCGCAGTCGGTGCTCGACTCCTACGGCCCCGATGTGAAAAAGCCGGGAAGCTTCGCCTACAATTGTTTACTGGCTCGAAGAATGGCAGAGCGCGATGTGCGCTTTGTACAGCTTTATCACCGCGGCTGGGATCAGCACAGCAATCTCCCGGAGCGTATTCGCGAGCAATGCAAAGATACGGATCAACCCAGCGCCGCTTTAATCCAGGATCTGAAAACTCGAGGGCTGCTGGACGACACGCTCGTCATCTGGGGAGGCGAATTCGGACGCACCGTTTATAGCCAGGGAAAAATTGAAAAAGCCAATTACGGCCGGGACCACCATGGCAGGTGTTTCTCCGTTATGATGGCCGGCGGAGGTATAAAACCCGGAATCAGCTACGGACAAACCGATGATTTTTGCTATAATGTAGTTGAAAATCCCGTTCATATTCACGACCTCAATGCGACCACATTGCACTGCCTCGGCATTGATCATGAGAAGTTAACCTACCGCTTTCAAGGCCGGGATTTTCGTCTTACAGATGTTCACGGAGAAGTAGTAAAAGGAATTCTCACTTAAGCTCTCATCCCAAAGAAATCGATCTTAAATAGAGCCATACAGCTCTATCATCCAGATTTAAACCCGATGTATCTGTCTGGTCGATTTTTTTGGAATATCGTCTTCGGCGAAAGCGATTGGTAGTGGACAATTCTCGCGCTCGCAACTACGGTTTGCGCGGATTCCACGGACAATGATTTTGCGCACTTTAGTGTTTATTTTTTTTGTAAATTCATCATTTGCAAGAACTTACTTTATTTCAACCACTGGAGACGATCTAAACGACGGCGCAAGTCTTGCGCGTCCATGGAGAACCCTCAAGCGACTAAATCGAATTGAAGTTTCCTCTAGCGACAGCGTCCTGCTCGAAGGAGGTGCAGCATTTGCAGGTAATTTAGTATTCGCTTCTCCCGAAAAAACTAATTTATCCGGAATTCGAATAGGTTCTTTCGGACAGGGCCAAGCTACCTTGCAGGCCGGTCGTGGGAATGGAATTCTTTGCACAAACATTTCAAGACTCACAATCGAAAACCTGATCATCGAAGGCTCTCTGGCAGCGTTACCAATTCCGGCTTCGGAATTCTTTGTGACAACGTTGGCACGCTAGTCAATCTCGATGGGTTGACGCTGCGCCGGTTGCAAATACAAGGTTTCGGAAAGCACGGAATTCAAGTGACTGGCAAAGACCATGGATTCGATCATGTCCGCATCGAAGATTGTTCGATTCATGACAATCGCAAAGGGGGAATTGAGGTCGCGGGCCGCCTTTCCTGGGAAGCACGGCACTACGCACACTCAGACGTCGTGGTGCAACGATGCCAGACATACGACAACAGCGGCGATCCGTTGTATGGTCAAAGCCATTCCGGAAGCGGAATCGTCCTGTATCAGGTGGATGGCGGTTTGATCGAAGGATGTGCCGCCTGGAATAACGGCGCGCTATGTCCCGCGCGCGGCGGCGGACCCGTTGGAATCTGGGCCTGCGCCGCTCGAGGCGTGACCATCCAAAACTGCGTGAGTTTCGCCAACAAAACCCGCGGCATGGACGGGGGAGGCTTTGATATCGACGGCGGATGCGAAAGCTGCCTGCTTCAATACAATTACAGCCACGACAATATGGGGCCTGGATTAATGGTCTATACCTATCCGTACGGCAACTACACAGACCAGAAAAACGTGGTCCGATTCAATGTCTCCGTGAACGACGCAGTAAAAAGCGATCGCGATGCCGGTTTATGGGTGCGCGCAGATGGCCGGAAAATGACAGATGTGTCGATCTACAACAACACGGTGATCACAGAAGGGAAATATGCCGCATTCATCTATGGACACGACGTTCAGGCAACGTTGCAAAATAACCTTTTCATTACCAATCCCGATGGAACCCCGATCGTGATCGAAGGAGGTCATCCAAATATTGAGCTTGAAAACAACGCACTTTGGAGGAATGGCGCCCCATTTCAAGCGATCTGGAATGAAAAGAATTACAGCAATTTGCCCGACTGGCAGGCTGCCAGCGGTGAAAGAAATCGAAACTGGTACACAGATCCCCACATCAAGCCGGTTAATTCCGCTGTCCTGAATCGGCTTTCCAATCTGGCTTTGCTCCGGCCAGGCTCACCTGAAATTCTGACGAATGGTTTTGCAATTACGCTCGCTGGTGTTCCGACCCCACCAGCCGATATTCTGAAGAACCAGTTTCACGGAGCGTTGCGGCCTATCGGGGCCATCGGCCAGCCTTAAAAATTAAACGTCTATTACGGGGCCTTTACCCAAGTCGGGCTTGCTCGACGGCGCAGCCGGGGGATTCGGCGGCCCCGAAGGTTTGTCGTCTTTTATCATCCGATTCACAAAAAAGGAGACGAAACCGATGACGATTGAACCCCAAAACGCGGATCCAAAACCCGCGATGCGAAAATGCGGCGCCAGAAGCCCTCCAACGAAATAAAGCAGCAGCGCATTGATGATCAAAATGAAAAAGCCAAGGGTCATTATCACCAATGGCAATGCCAGCAGAGTCAGAACTGGACGCAGCACCGCATTGCAAATCCCGAGCAACAGTGAGGCAAATATCAGCCAGCCCAAAGAATCGTATCCGATCCCCGGGACAATCCGCGCAGCGGCGATTACACCGATTGTCGTCACCAGCCAACGCTTCCAAAATGGGTTCATGATTTGGGACGAAGAGCCCGTTCACGTCCGGTCGTAATCCATAAGTACTTCGAATCTGAACTTCCCTCTAAATCCACCGCATTCAGGGATGCCGGGATCAGACAGAATTGTCCGGGACCCAGACTGGCTGAAGAGTCCGTACTTTGAATCCGCGTCATACCAGAAACTCCTCCGAAGATTGCAAACGAGCCTTTCAAATCGATTCGTTGGCTGGCCTCACCTTTCCGAACTGAAACGTGGAAGAGATCGTCGTCCGCCAATGTTTGTTGCGAAAGCGCCGGGTTGGCTTTTATCAAGCCCGGCTCAAAATCCTCGAAATCGATGCAGCGCAAGGACTGGTCAACATGCAATTCCCTTGGGCGTCCGTTGGCATCGGTACGGTTCCAATCGAATACCCGATAGGTAGTATCTGAATTCTGTTGCACTTCAAAAATCACCACGGAGCCACCTATTGCATGAACTCTTCCACTCGGCAGGAACATCGCATCCCCCTGCTCTACCGCCAGCCGGTGAAAACAGTCACTGACCGAACCATCTCTGATTTGAGACTCGAACTGAGACCGCGTGGTACCGTGTTTCAAACCAACAAATAATTCAGCGCCGCTACGCGCCTCTGTGATGTACCACATCTCAGTTTTAGGTTCGCCTGCCATGCTGGGAGCAATGGCTGCGGGAGGATGAACTTGCAGGGAAAGTCTCTCTTCCGCATCGAGGATTTTAACGAGCAATGGGAAGCGACCATTCAATGACTGCGCCGATCCAAGCAGGTCTGGTCCATGATTTTCGACCAGCCAGCGCAACGTTTGTCCCTTGAAGGGCCCATTGTTTATTACACTGACTGCCTCAACCCGGTCAACAATCTCCCACGACTCACCGATCGGTACCGCAGGAGGTAAATTTTTTCCGTAAAGCCGCTTCAGATTTTGGCCGCCCCAAATCCGTTCTTTGAGGATCGGATCAAACGTAAACGGATAAAGCATTTTCAACTGGATTGACTATGTCAGGCTGCCGAAGCCTGCTTCTCGATGAAATGTCCAAAGGCTCGATATTTATTATAGCGCAATCGCAGCCGCTCGGAGGTGGAAAGCTTGCGAAGATCGTCTAATTGTTTCACGAGGGAGTTGCGAACCGATGCGGCAGTCACTTCGAGATCGTTGTGGGCGCCTCCAAGCGGTTCTGGCACAACTTCATCGACCAAACCCAGCTCCAATAATTGGCGAGCAGTTATCTTTAACGCCTCCGCCGCTCGCGGGGCAGCACTTCGGTCCTTCCAAAGAATTGCCGCGCAACCTTCCGGACTTATGACTGAATAATATGCGTTTTCCAACACAAGCACGCGATCGGTCACGCCAATTCCCAAGGCTCCCCCGGATCCCCCTTCCCCTATTACAATCGCAATAGATGGAACCTCAAACAGCATCATTTCCCGGAGATTCACGGCAATCGCTTCGGCTATATGCCGCTCTTCGGCACCGACCCCAGGATAAGCTCCGGCGGTGTCGATTAAACTTATGATTGGCAATCCGAACTTCTCGGCCATGCGCATCAGGCGGAGGGCTTTGCGATAACCCTCGGGATGAGCGGAACCGAAATTCCGTTTAATATTCTCCTTTGTTTCACGCCCTTTTTGAGTGCCGATCACCATCACCTTTTGCCCCTGCAACTCGGCAAAGCCACCGACCATGGCGTTATCATCGGAATAAAGCCGGTCCCCGTGAATCTCGGAAAAATTGTTGAAAGCGAGGCGGAAATAATCGAGCGCAAACGGCCGTTTCGGATGGCGGGCGAGTTGCACGCGTTCCCAGGGGGAAAGATCGGTAAAAATGGCGCGCCGTGTTTCTTCGATTTTGCGCTCGATTTGCGCGATTTCTTCTTCGAAACTAATGCCCATCGAATGGGTTTCAGGATGCTTTTTCAGATCATCGAGCTTCCGCTGGAGTTCGACAATCGGTTTTTCAAAATCCAAGTAATGCTTCATAGGGAACGCACCCACCGTCCAAAAGACGCTTTAGCTCGCCGGAGAGCCAGCGCACACCGCGTACTAACCTGGATCGAGTTTATGACGCGAAACCGGCGGCGCGCAAGTTAAACCACGAAGGGGACGAAGGGGCCGGTTCTGTTCCAGAACATGAAAGAAGAACTCAACTCATAGTCGCAGAATCACTTCGAGCCGATTTGAGTGGGTGGGACTTCGTGAATTGAGTTCATTACTTGCTGCTCGATCTCCGTGCCGTCTTTGGCTTTGATCGTGAATTTTACGAGCATTTGCATGATAGGCTTTAGATCTTTGATTTCCAACGTCACGGTTTTGCCATCCCTGGACAATTTCGCCGCGGTGATTTCCATCGTTTCGTGGCCCTGCTTTTTGGGATTGTCGGGCAGGAACTCGGGTGAACCGTAGTGTTCGGCGCGTTCGTAGTTCCAACACTGTGCGGAATAATTTTGAGGGTCGGTTGCTTCTTTTGGGTCAAGAGGCTGAGTGAATGTCAGGTCCATCCCAGCCCGGTCCACTCTTAAATCGTGGACGGTGTAAACCTGCTTTCCGGTGTATCGAACTCGGTCGAATCCCGCCAGCTTCACTGCCTTGGTTTGCCAGCCCTGCAAACCAGCGATGTAAAGTTGGCCGTCGGCCGGATTAAACTTCGGACGCATTGCTGAGGAGGTGAATTTTAAGGGGAAACGAACCACTCCACCCTGCATATCGCCATTGCTGATTTGTTGTTTCATCACGAGATAAAGCGCGACCTCGCCGTAGGAACAATGGAGCAGGTCACCCTTGAATGGCCCCCATTTATCGCTGGTTACCCAGGCTTGCCCGCCTCCGGAATTATCCCAGCCATTATGTGAAAGCCAGCAGAGGGGCTTATTGAATTCAGGAATGGGATTCCGATGCGCGGTGTTTTCAACTCCATAAAAACCGCCCGGTTTAATCCAGTTGATCGGACAGGCAGGCACCCAGGTTCCTTCGTTATCACCGGTGGTTAGTTGGCCATTGGGAGAAACGCCGATTCCGTTGGGGGCGCGAAATCCGGTCGCGATTGTTTCGAGTTTGCGGCCTTTCTCGGACACCTTCATCAACGTTCCGGCATTTGTGGAAATTCGTTGGAAGCCGTGGCCGCCAGGCTGTACCGGTCCCGCTTTCGCAAAATAGAAATTGCCGGCTTTGTCATGTTGCAAGTCGAACACGAATTCGTGAAATCCTTCAGAGGAGGTGTAGAGGTTGCAGTAGTTCTCGTAAAAGTCGGCTTCGCCGTCGCCGTTCAAGTCGTGGTACCGCGTGATCTGATCGCGGCCTGACGTGAAAATCACATCGTCTATGATCGTCAGGCCCAGGGTTTCATACATTCCGGAGGCGAATCGTTTCCAGGTAAGGTTCTCGAGTTTGTCCTCGATGCCGGAGACAATCCAAATATCGCCATCCCAGGTTGAAAGTGCGGCTCTCTTGCCGTCTTTGAAGAAATCAATTCCGCTGAAGCGAACCCGGCGTTTCCACGGGTTTTCCTGGGGCGGTGTGAGACTATCCGTCACGTAGGCGCCATCTGGTGTTTTGCTGGTTTCGAGAATACCTTTGGTCCTTACGGTTTCCGGCCAACGAGTGCTGCCGCCCTTCTCGAAGGCAAGCAACTTCGGTGCGCCCTCAAGTAATTCGATCGCTTTTGACGCGTCGGCCGCGGCGCCATTCCAAATCACAACTTTGAACGTTCCCGAAGAACCTTTCGGCAGGTAGAGAACGATGCGATCGCTTTCGGCGGCCAGCTTTCCGCCCACTGGCAGGCCAACTGTGCCTGCGGCCGTTATCTTTCCATCCGCGCCAGTCATTGTTTCCAAACTGCCCGACGAACCCGGTTTTCCTCCTTCAACCTGGCAGACATTCAACGCGAGAGCCTGTTTCGTTTTCTGGACTTTGAAAGTGCGCACAAAACCGATTTGACCATTCTGGCTCACGCTCGATGGCTGTTCGTAAATTTTTGTTCCGTGAATGGTATAGACGAGGACGACATCGTTTCCTGAAACATATAAACCGTCATAGCGAGCCCAGTCAGCGGGGAGCGGGGCGAAAGGTTCGGGGCGCGGGTCTTTGAACTCCTGGTCCTTGCCGATCCAGCCGGGAACCGCTGCCGTCCCAAATTTTTGATCGCCGTCAATCTGGGGATGGCCGCCATGACCACCGTCGAACGCCACTCCGAAAGTCGTGATATAATCGCCGGTCCAGCCCGCCGCCATGCGTACGAGCTCGGTGTCGAACAAGACCGAAGCGCCATTGCCGAGCCGAATGGCAATCCCCTTCATGGCCACATTGTGGGCAGGGAATTTTGCGGAAATGCAGGCCCCCTGGAAGGGAAAGTTCTCCTGCAGCAACGCGCGATTGGTTGCAGCCAGCATTTGAGGTCCGAGCAGCGCTGCCGCCATGCAGGCGATTGCAGCGAGAACGCCCCAACTTTCAATTCGGCAGGCTCGCTTTTTTGATGACGATAATTTCATTATGATCTTGCGATGTCGCAGTTCACTGACCGATTTATTTAATATGATTTGTCGCAGATTGATCGCGCAAGCTGTTTAGGAATGAGATCAGATCGGTGAATTCTTGAAGACTTAAACCAGCGTGCAAGCCTTCCGGCATCAGCGAAATATCGCTGGTTTTTCGGGATTGAATGTTGTTCTTCGCGATCACATTCTTTTTTCCTTCCGTATCAACCAAAGTGATCTCGGTGGGTGTCTCGCCACGAATGATACCGGAACTGACTTCTCCATCTTTCGTTAGAACCTGGGTTTGCTGATAGCCATCGAGAATCAGTTTCGAAGGGTAGAGCACCGCTTCGATCAACTGTGGTTTGAGGTATTTCGAAGCGACACCACTAAGATCCGGTCCGACCTCGCCCCCTTTGCCGGCGACACGATGGCATTTGACGCATGCGGCGCCATTGACATCATTGAAGACTCGCAGTCCCTCTTCGGCATGCCCAGGACTCTTCTCGGCGAAGGCTGCATAATCGGCAAGTTCCGGTTTTTTACGAGTGTTTTCAAAAAGCCTCCCATTGAGCGGACCAGGGTATCGCAGCGAAAAAGCCCAGTCTCCGCCGTGTTGTCCGATTTTCGCGACGACGAGGTTTGTCCCGGAGCGTAATGCGACCGGGAAATGATAAGCATCCGGAGACCATCCGTGGTCATCGAGATCTTCAAATACTTTTTTGCCGTTCACCCAAACAGTCAGCGAATCATCACTGCCTCCGACGAATTCAACTGAGCGATCAGTGGGAGAATCAACGAATGCCACTCCATAAGCCGTCACGTCACTGCCGCCGTCCATTTGTGCATTGAGATCAACCTGGCCCGTTTCCCGATTGGCTCGAGCCCGAATCCAATTCATTTGCTTGCCGGATGGAAGTTCCACCGGAACTTTTACGTTTACAGCAGCTACATTGAAGGGCTCCACTGTCGGATTTGGAAACGGTCCAAGCACCATCCACTGGGTGATTGGTTGAGCACTGCCGTAAACCCGCTGTAATTCCGAAATCGTTTCAACCGGCAATTGATTTTCCTGAAGTTTTGCTTCGATCTGGGGCAATGCCTGTCCTGCTATCTGTGCGATCGCTTTGCGGCATGCCTCACGTAAAGCGGCGTTTTTTCCACCAAGCCCGGACAAATATGAATCCAGAGCGCTGATATCCGGAATTTGTGAAAGAGATAGAATCGCCTCGTTGTGAGTTTCAGGAACAGCGGCAGCTTTTATCAAAGCCGGCAACGCTACCCGCGATTTCATCTTTCCAAGCGCGGCAATAATCTGGATGCGGCTTGAACCCCTGGTTGATTCGAGAGTCTTTACCAACGCGCTTGCGCCTGAGTCGCCGCCCAATTTGGCGGTGGCGTCAATGGCCGCTGACTGAAGGTCGGCATTTTTCGAATTTAAGTTGCTGAGAATTTCTGGCAACGCCTCAGCGCTATTAAGCGCGCTCAATGCTCGAATTCCTTCCGCAAGCAAACGTGGGTTATCCTGATATTTCACGAAATGAACCAGGGCCGCGGTGGCGGAGGGAGTGTTGATTTTTTCGACTACCTCGATGGCGGTGCTCATTAAATCAACATTTGTTCCGTCGTATCGGAGCAGAATCGGCATGAGATCGCCGGTTCCTTTGTCACCAACAGCGGCAAGTGTTCGCAGAATGGTCTGTTGAACCACGGTCGAATCTTCTTTCGTAAAAGTTTCGCGTAATTTGCGGCTCAACTCCTGATCTCGAGCGGCGGCCGCTCCCTCGATCGCGGCAATTCGAAGGCGTTCATCTTTGTCAGCCAGCAAAGCGGTCAACGTTTTCGCCACTGTTTTCGTGCCCGCCCACTCGACCGATTTTGGAACCGGCGGCGCTTTGACTGGTTGGGTAAACCACCAATCCCCTTTCCATTCGGGCTGGCTCCGCCCCACGGAACTCAAAAGCTTTACAGCAGCGAGGCGTGACTCCATCGACTGATTCGATTCCAGGATGAATTCTGACAATGACGCTGCCAAAGGTTCGGAGTAAGTTTCGCGCAATGCAAACCCAGCACCCTCCCGAACGGCGGCATCGTCATTTGCCAAAGCTTTCACAATCGGCGCCCAGGCTGTGGAATCGGCGCTGGCAATGCGATTGAGCGCATGAAATACCGCATAGCGTGCGAACAAGTCCTTGTCATTCAGATTACTAATCAGCGCTGGCACCGAAGTTCGCATGCCAATTCTGCCCAGCGCGGTCGCGGCGCGGAACCGAACAGCCGCCTCCGGGCTTTTGAGCAAGCCCTCAAGCTCAGGAGCCGCTTCGACCGCCTGACTCGTCCCCAATTGCCGGATGGCCTGCAGTTGGACGGACTGGTCAGAATCCAGGGCCGCGCTGAGAATTGATTGCCGCGCGGCGCGTCCCTCATCGATCTCGTTTAGAGCCCAAATCGCAGACCAGCGTGCGAAGGAGGACGCAGAGTGATCCTCAAGCAATTCCTTAAGCGCCGGAATCGCCTTCACACCATGGTCCGCCAGGCGGCGCTGAGCCACAAGACGAACTGACTGAGCTGGATGAGAAAGCGCCTTGACCAATTCCGAAACTGAGATTTTTATTTTTCTGCCTGAGGCGGCTCGGACATACCAGTCCGGCTTGGGTTGTGATTGAGTTTTACCGGTATAGGTCACTTTCAAAACTCGCCCAGCATCTTTGTTTGCTTTCCACCCTCCAAAATTCCAATCGGCGATATAAAATCCATTTCCTTCAGGCAAAACGGTGATGCCGAGAGGCCGGAATTCGGCCCCTTTGCGGGTCATGAATTCGCTTCGTGAAACAATTTTGTAGCTTCCACCTTCGCGGACGACTTTAAAACGAACCAATTGCGATTTGCCCCATTCACACATAAACAGGTTTCCGGAATAGTCAGCAGGCAAACCATCCTCATTATAGCTTAACGCACCGGTCGGCGAACCACCGCCGTAATCGGCCATCATCCAAAGTGTGTAAGGCTGGCGTGGTTTGTATTCGTAGGGATAGCCGTAATAGCCGCCATCGACCATGTGTGTGACACGAGTCCACCAACCGTTGCCATCATCGGTGTTATCGTAGGTGAACATTTCGTCCTCCGGATTGATGGCGACGTCGAGATGATTGCGTGTACCGGTGGCAATGACTTCCAGATGTGTTCCATCTGGTTTGAACCGTATGAGTCCGCCGCCGTGTAATTCTGCTTTGGAGCCATCTTTTCCGGTGGCTCCATAAATGCCTTTGTCTCCGACGCTCATGTAAATGTATCCGTCCATCGCGAGACGAATATTTGAAGGGATATGATCGTTAAGTCCCGTCCCACCCCAGGGCTTGGGATTTGTGGTCTCAATCAAATCAACACGATCCTTTCCAACGCCGTTGTCATCGGTAAACACACTCAACTTCGGCGAGTGATGAACATACACTTTTCCGTCCAGGTACATGATTCCAAACACTGCGTAGAGGTGATCGGCAAAAACGGTGACTTTTCCTCCTGGTTGAATGCAAAGCACCCGGTCGATCGGCTGATCCGGAGGGCCAGGCATATCCATCGGATCTTCGCCGACAAATATGCGCCCATCAGGCGCCGTGCAAATCACGGAAGGATGATGGATCTTAGGAGCAGCGATAATGGTCTCAATCTTCCAGTCGGGCGGAACGGTCGGTAATCCAGCATTGTCCTGGGCGATTACTGACGAAATAAAGGCCCCGGTCAGGAAACTCGCGATCAATCGATAGTTCATGTGTTAATTCGTTTTGACGATGGTGCAAACGAGCCAACTTGGACGCAAGAAGCAGATGCAGAATTCGAGAGAACCTGCCTGGATGAAGCTAAATAGAAATGGCGCGCACAGGTTCACCATGCGCACCGTTTTCGATTGCTCCGCGGGTGATTTAATCTCTATTGCACAAGCAGTACACGGTAATAGCCGGCATTGCCTCCGTGCGCGGTTGTGTCGAGAAACGATGTAGTCGCGCCCGCGTCTGCTGCAATGGCTTGAGCCGCTGGCAGGACGCCAAATGATGGCCCAGCCGGAGTGTCGGAAAACTCAATGGCGTAAGTCATTCCGGGGACGCTTTGCCAGGTGATGCGAATCCCAGTCGCTTCGTGACTTGCGGTGGAAACCTTAAGCACCGAAGCGGCGTCGGCGGGGTCTGTTCCCGCGAGCAGCTCATCCGAATCACTCATGCCGTCGCCATCGGTATCATCCGTTGTGAGCGCGAGGGATAAGTCATCGATTACTAAAGTGCCGGTCACATCCGCAGCACCTCCCGAGGCGATGCCAATCTGAATGCGCGCAGCTCCATCCGGAACGTCCAGCCGTTCGGTCCGTTTTTCAAAGGGTGACGTTGCCAGATCGCCAGTCCAATCGGGGCTTTGTCCGCTAACGGTATAATCCGAATGTCCGAGCGTTCCCCCGGCCCCATCGAAAAAGATTACAGTCAGTCGCATAGTGCCAGCCGTATCATAAGCTTGTTGCCATTGAATTGTCAGAGAAGATCCAGGCTCTGTAACGCCAGCAAGGCTGGTTGACGCGTACCATTCGCTATACCCATTCGCATTCGTATCCACCAATGCCAACGAGTGCGTGGGACTGGTTGCTTTGTCATGGAAAACAACGTCGCCCCGGCTGTCACTGCCGCCACGGTTCCACCCGGCAGGCACGCCTGCCGCTGAATTATCCAATTGCGCACCTTCCTCGAACGTTGGATTCGGCCAAAAATTACCGCCAAGAATGACTGGAGGAGGAAGCGGTTTCGCTATCGAAAGGTCATCGATTACCATGACTCCCGTAGCATCTGCTGAGCCTCCAGAAGCCAGCGATACTTGAAGGCGAGTGGCGCCCGCCGGAACTGTTAGCTGCTCGTTGCGCTTCGTGAAAAGGGAACAGGCGATGCCTCCATTCCAACCGCTGCTTTGATTGTGAGCGGTGTAATGTTGCTGAGCCAGGAGCACGTTGTTCGCATCCCAGAACAGGAACGAAAGACGCATCTCACCGGCGGCGGAAACATTGAAAAGCTCGAACCACTGAAGATTGAGAACTTTCCAGCACATTGGGATCCTAAGCTTAGAATTCCACGTGGACAAGTTGTCGCGG
>JADMIO011701081.1_pt1 | contig 71281 bp, 70 predicted proteins | sample 8958161 | NCBI WGS metagenome assembly JADMIO01 (sample SAMN16585339, study PRJNA669376) | soil metagenome | isolation source: Crop rotation soil | place: USA: Cullars Rotation, Alabama | collected 2011 | reverse complement strand
AATCGGCAATCGGCAATCGGCAATCGGCAATCGGCAATAATTTCGGGTGGCGCAAGATCAGTAATTAATTTCAAAATGCGCGAGTCATGTTTGCCGTTTGCCGTTTCACGTTTGCCGATTCACAACTCCCCCCTTTAGGGGGCTGGGGGGTAAAAAAAAGTCCTGCCGAAGCAGGACCTGATGGAACCCCGTTTTATGATGAACTTACTCTATTAAGAATTAAAGTATTTAATGAAATTAAAAAGGGAGCGCAGGGGAGTGACCAGCCCAGTCACTCCATGCTGTAATAATTTTCCAGATGCCAGTGGGTTCAGATAGAGGCCTCATTCATTTTTCCGGTTTGGGTTTTTCAACAGCATACAAGTACGGTCGCAAACGATGCACGGCGAACGACTGTATCCAACTAAGGATATTTACTCCGGGGGCCTGCAGCAATACGGATCCATTACCAGCAATGCTCCTGCGCATCCTATTGAAGGTGAATGGAAACAATTTCATTAAACAAAGAACAAAGTACGATCAGCCAGAACCCAAAAGTAACAGGAAGCTTTTTATGGTAGTTACCAATGTGTGTGAACTGCTGATTTATGCGTGTGAAAGTAAAGATTACTGTGGTGAACTGCTAAAGTTATCTACTGAACATATTAAGTAATACTACGCAATGATGCATACGAACAATTGTAAGCAGTTTAATCATTGCTCAATGATTAAACATTTATTTGTGCATGAAAAAAATTATGGGGCGATGGGTTACAATACAACCGTTAATGGTATTTATTTACCGCCTGTGTATACGAAGTAATAAGACTGTAACACACAGATACTTTTGTCGACTAAAACTGCAAATATTTTAATTCATGAAAAAGCTCTTATTGATAATGTTGCCTTTGTTGTTTTGTATTGCCGCCACACAGGCGCAGCAAATAACGGGTAATGTTAAAGATGATCAAGGAAAGGCTTTATCCGGAGCAACAGTAACACTTAAAAAAGTAAAAGACTCCGCTCTGGTTAAGCTGGCAGCTACCAATGCAACCGGTCAGTACGCATTTACCGGTATCAATGCAGGTAGCTATTTTGTAGCGGTTACGTTTACCGGTCATACGCCCAAAACTTCTACAGCATTTGAAGTAAGTGGAACCGGTGATGTAACAGTTCCTGAAATTGCATTGACCAAAACTACCGGTAACCTGAAAGAAGTAGTAGTAGCCGCCCGTAAACCTATGGTAGAAGTTAAGGCTGATAAAACTATTTTGAATGTAGAAGGAACTATTAACTCAGTAGGTCAGGATGCCCTTGACCTGTTGCGTAAATCGCCGGGCGTTATGGTTGATAAAGACGATAACCTGACTGTTAGTGGAAAGAACGGCGTACAGGTGTATGTAGATGGCCGTCCTACGCCGTTTACCGGAAAAGACCTGTCGGATTACCTTAAAACCATTCAGTCTTCTTCTATTGAAGCCATCGAGATCATTACCAACCCTTCTGCCAAATATGAAGCGGCGGGTAATGCCGGTATCATCAACATCAGGCTGAAGAAGAACAAAAGTTATGGTACAAATGGAACCGTAAATGCTGGTTATAATATAGGTATTACGCCAAAATACAATGCCGGTTTCTCATTCAATAACCGCAATAAATATGTAAACGTATTTGGCAACTATAATTATAATGACAATCCCAACGAAGCCAACGTTAACCTGCACCGCGAAGCATCAGACACCTTGTTTGATGGCAAAACAAAGATCGATGTAGGGAACAAGAGCCATAACTTTAAAGCGGGGGTGGATTATTTCCTTAATAAGAGAAGTACCATCGGTATTATGGCCAATGGTGCTTTTACCGACCAGGACATCAACAACTACGCCCGTACACCTATTTCTTATATACCTACCGGGGTTGTTGACCGCATATTGATTGCCAATAACACCAGTAAGAATAAGAAGAATAACATCAACGGAAACCTGAACTACCGGTACGCCGATTCTTCGGGCCATGAGTTGAACATCGATGCGGATTATGGCGCTTATAGAAACAGAAGCGATCAGTATCAACCCAACGATTATTACAACCCGGCCGACGAAAGCAAGCCAATATACAGCCGCATCTACTTTATGAATGCGCCTACTAACATTGACCTGTACAGTGCAAAGGTGGATTATGAGCAGAACTTTAAAAAAGGCCGGTTAGGTTTGGGTGGTAAGGTATCATATGTTGAAAGCAACAATGATTTCAAACGGTATAATGTTGATGAGGTTGATAGAAAAACGACCTATTATGATTCCTCACGTAGCAACAGCTTTGTATACAAGGAAAACATAAGAGCCGGTTACATCAACTACAACAGGCAGTTCAAAGGCTTTATGATCCAGGCTGGTGTACGGGTTGAAAATACCCATGCTACCGGGCGGTCACAAGGTTATGTATGGGGTGGAAACGGGTATGTTGAATATGATTCTACTTTTACCCGTGATTATACCAACCTGTTCCCCAGTGCGGCCATTACGCTTAATAAAAAGCCCATGAGCCAGTATAGCTTAACCTTTAGCCGGCGTATTGACAGGCCCAATTACCAGGACCTGAACCCGTTTGAATTTAAAATTGATGAGTATACGTTCAAAAAAGGTAATACTGGCTTAAGACCACAGTATACCAACAGCGTGGGCATTACTCATACATATAAATACCGGTTAAATACAACATTGAACTATAGCCATGTAAAAGATATCTTCTCACAATTGGTTGATACCACAGAAAAATCAAAAGCATTCATTACTCAGAAGAACCTGGCCACCCAGGATATCGTGAGCCTGAACATCAGCTATCCGTTCCAGTACAAATGGTATAGTATTTTTGGTAATGTGAACACCTATTACACAAAATACAAAGCTGATAATGGCCCCGGCAAAAAAATTGACCTGGATGTATTTGCCCTTAACTTCTTTGCACAACAAACATTTAAGTTAGGCAAAGGCTGGACGGGTGAAATGAGCGGCTTTTATACTTCTCCATCTATCTGGCAGGGTACTATTAAGAGCAGTTACATCTGGAGTGTAGATGGTGGTTTCCAGAAAACAGTATTAAAGGGAATGGGTAATATCAAAGCATCGGTAAGTGATATTTTCCATACTTTGAAATGGAAAGGTACCAGCAATTATGCCGGACAGCACACTGTGGCAAGCGGTAACTTTGAAAGCCGTCAGTTTAAACTGAACTTTACTTACCGGTTTGGTAACAGCCAGGTGAAAGCAGCCCGTCAACGTAAAACAGGTGCAGAAGAAGAGAACAAACGTGCCAATGACAGTGGTGGTGGATTAGGTGGTGGTTCTCCCAAATAATAACAAGCAGAGATATCGATAAAAGAAGATCCTCCTCTTTACCGGGGAGGATTTTTTTTGCTTAACATTTATCTTCCCTACTTTGCATAGGTTGTAAAAAAAACCGTTCACTATGCGTGTATTTGCTGGAAGTTTGTTTTTTGCTGTAGTAATTTCGGCCCTGGTTTACAGTTGTGCGCATAATCCATATGCCAAAACCAACAGGTTCTATAAAAAGCAGGCAAAACAGTTAGCTAATGACCTAAAGCCTGTTCCCAACAAACTGCTGCTCGATTCGGCCATTATGCCGGTTTATGCGGTTGCCACTACGAACTTCGATTTGCGTAAGCCCAATTTTGTTATTATCCACCATACGGCGCAAAACTCCTGCGAGCAAACATTAAAAACATTTACCCTGCAACGCACCAAGGTGAGCGCGCATTATGTTATTTGTAAGGATGGCACCATTCACCATATGCTGAACGATTACCTGCGTGCCTGGCAGGCGGGTGTGAGCAAGTGGGGTAATTTTACCGACATCAATTCAAGCAGTATCGGGATCGAGCTGGATAATAACGGCAATGAACCATTCCCTGAAGCACAGATAACCAGTTTGATGAAATTGCTGGACACCCTGAAAAATCATTATTCAATTCCCGCTGCCAATTTTATTGGTCACGCCGATGTAGCGCCGGGCCGCAAGAATGATCCAAGCCATTACTTTCCCTGGCAAACTTTGTCGCAACGGGGTTTTGGCTTGTGGTATGATACTACGGCCGTAGTGGTGCCCGATTACTTTAATACAACCCAGGCATTACGGATAATAGGCTATAATGTGAAAGATACCCTGGCGGCCATCCACTCGTTTAAAATACATTTTGTACCGCAGGATACTGTTTTGATTAAGACATTAACTGATGATGATAGAAAGATCCTGTTCGATCTGGAGCGCAGATACCAATAGCTTATAACAACTCTTCACAAAAGTAACCCGCCTGTTGCAGGGTTGCTTCAACAGAGCGGGGACAAAGATCAACGGATTCAATTCGAAGTATTTTGTCGGAATCATCGAGGTCAACATTCCAGCGGGCAACACCCTGCAGGTTGTTTATGTGAGGTGTTACCGCATTGATCTGCTTTTTAAAGCGGAGGTTGGTTTTGAATACAAGCACTTCCATTACCTATAAGCTTTATTTAAAAAGCGGGTTTACTTGTTTTCGGCTTCGGGTTCATGAGTGGGGAAATCGCGGTCGTTAAAAGGGCCACCACGCCAGCCGCCTCTGCAACGGGTTTTCCATTCGTCTTTGAACCGCTGTTTTTCTTCAGGTGTCATTTTCTCCCATTTGTCGAGCATTTTTTGGCGGAAGCGATTTCTGAAATGTTCTTTTTTATGGGCAAAGCCACCAAAGCCGCTGAATAATATTTTTGATAATACCAGTATACCCAGCGCCTGCCCAAAGGTGATTATTTTTACCCCCAATACATCGGCCAATATGCCGTTCCACAAGCTCATTACTATAAAGCTGAACAACATGACAAAAGCTGTACAGAATACCAGGATCATTACAGCTTTGCCAAACCAGAATCTACGTTTCATGTTACACGTTGTTTAATAATTTAATAATTCATCTTTCAACACACTTAGCCGGTTGCGCAGGTGAAGTACTGCATAGCGTTTACGGCTAAGCAGGGTGTTCACTGTTTCTCCGGTTCGTTCGGCAATTTCTTTAAATGGTACTCCTTCCAGTTCATTTAATATAAATACCTGCCTTTGTTCTTCGGGCAATTCACTGAGCGCATTGTTCAGTTCTTCCCAAAAGAGGGTGCGCAGGTAGTCTTTCTCGGGGTTGTCGCTGGCATCAAATAAAAACTCCGACCAGTTAAGTCCGCCTTCTTCATTTTCTTCTTCCCCAAACAGGTCTTCCAGGGATTCAGGTTTCTTTTTGCGTTGCCGGTCGATTATTTTATTACGGGCTACCGTAAACAGCCAGGCGGTCATTTGCTCAATTGGCTGCGTGTTACCAACGAACTGGTAAAACACATCCTGCAATATATCTTCAGCATCGGCTTCATTGTTTACCCGTTTGCGGATAAAGCCCATGAGGCGTTTGCTATAGTCGGTAATGACCTGCGTTATATTGCGTTTCCTGTCTGCCGTCATGCCAGGTGCTATCGTAAGCGTGTCCTTCATGTATTATACCTGAATAGACGGCCAGCGGATAGCGATATTTTAAAGATGGGGTAAAAAGTTGAAAAGTTTATAAGTTGACGGGTTGAAAAGGTAGAAAATCCGGCCAACTTGTTAACTTGTAAATCAGTTAACTTGTTAACTAGTCTTAATATGAAATTTGGAAAACTGCCTGTAAGTGAATTAGATACGGTGGATTTCGAACTTCCACCGGAACCAGCTGGCAATAAAAAGATCCTGGGTGGGGCGAAAAAGCCCATCGTAAATATCCGAATCGGGTGTCCGCAATGGGGCGTACCAGGCTGGCTGGGCAAAATTTACCCGGCCAAAGCAAAGGAGAAGGATTTTTTAAACAACTACGTACTACATTATAATTGCATTGAACTAAATGCCACGCATTATAAAATTTACGATCAGGCTGCCATCACCAAATGGGCCGACAAAGCCAATGGCCGGGATTTTACTTTTTGTCCCAAACTGTACCAGGGTGTAACGCATCAGGGTGGCTTAAGAGGGAAGGAAAGTATGATCAATGAATTTTTACAGGGTGTAAAAGCATTTAAAGAACACCTGGGGTCATTGTTTATACAACTGAGCGATTCGTTTGGTCCCAACCGCAAAGATGAGTTGTTTGCATTTCTAAAAGCATTACCCGGCGACGTAACCTTCTTTTTAGAAGTGCGTCATCCCGATTGGTTTGCACAGGAAGCTATCAGAAAAGAATTTTTCAATACTTTGTATTTGCTGAAGAAAGGAGCAGTTATAACCGATACGGCTGGTCGCAGGGATTGCGCCCACATGCACCTGACTATACCAAAAGCATTTGTGCGGTTTGTGGCCAATAGTATGCACCCGACAGATTATGTTCGGCTGGATGCCTGGATTGAACGCATCATTAACTGGATGGAACAGGGGTTAGAAGAACTGTATTTCTTTGTGCATATGGAAGATGAGTTGTATTCCCCCGAACTGATCATTTACCTCACCGATAAACTCAATGCCGCCTGTGGTTTGCAGCTGGCGCAACCCCATTTTATAGAACCTGAAGGGCAGGCAGCTGGTACGCAGATAACGTTTTTTGATTAAGAAGAGTTTGACATAGAGGAGGAATATCGCTATAAGGTCGCTATAATGTCACTATAAGGTCGCTGTAAGGTCACTATAAGGTGAGTAAATTTGAAGGCACTTTTCTATTTATAGAAACAAGCAGGTTATAAAGCGCCTGAGAAAAAAAGGTCATTAAATTTAAAAAACCTTATGCAAAGTTTCAAATTAAAAGAGTGTTTCAAACCAGTAATTGATATTGATCACTAGCTTACCTCGTACAATTCTTCCCAGCGCGTAGTGTATCGTTTGCTACGTAACTCCTGTCGCATTTTCCAGTCACGGGTAAGCCCCGAGGCCGCGAATTTCAGCACATCGTCCCGCATGCTGAAGTTGATATTATCCATCATACTCATCAAAAGCCTGTTATACTTCTGTGGCTCAGGTAAAAATAAATTACCCTGAATTGATTCATCCGGTTCTAACCCGGCTAACATAACACCGGCTTTTTTATACACCTTGCCGTGTTCGTACAACGATTCTACCAATTGTACGGCGGGTTTTATTAACTCGTTGGTACTGCTGGTGGCAGTTGGTAAAGTAACATGCGAGCTTACCGTAGCGCCGCGGCGAAAATTTACCTCATAGTTCTGTTCGCGGGGAACAATAAAAACACTGATAACCCGCGCAGCGCTGTTCTGCCGCCGTAACTTTTCGGCTGCCCTGGATGTATAGGTAGCAATAGCTTCTTTAATATCGTTGATGTTGGTCACCGGCTGACCAAACATGCGGGTAGTGGCGATCATTTTTTTATTGACCAGCGGCTTTTCCATTTCGCGTGATGGCAGTCCGTTTAATTCCCTGATGAGGCGGGCGCCGGTAACGCCGCCCAAATTGGAATAGGCCCATTCCTCAGACATGGTGCATAATTCCCAGGCGCTGGTAATACCCAGGTTAATGAGTTTTTGGGCATATGCCCAACCAACACCCCATACATTACCCACACGGGTTTGTTGCATGGCAGTTACCTGTTGATGCCGGTTGGCCAGTACATACACGCATTGCGTAGCAGCTTTATTTTTCTTGGCCAGATAGTTGGCCAGCTTGGCCAGGGTTTTGGTTGGCGCTACCCCGATGGATACTGAAATGCCGGTCCATTGTTCAACTGTTTGCCGAATGTGCATGGCAGTTTCATACAGCTTTTCTTCCGGCACCTCGCCAAGATCAATAAAGGCTTCGTCAACCGAGTATACTTCTACCTTGCCGGCATCGCCCAATAACATGCGTAAAGTTTCCATAACCCGCCAGCTGAGATCGCCATACAAATTGTAGTTGGAAGAAAATACAGAGATGTTGTGTTGTTGAATAAGCGGCTTTGCTTCAAAAAAAGGAGCGGCCATCCCTACGCCAGCGGCTTTGGCTTCATCGCTGCGGGAAACAATGCACCCATCGTTGTTGCTTAATACTACCACCGGTTTGTGTTGCAGATCGGGCCTGAACAGGCGTTCGGCCGAACAATAGAAGCTGTTGCAATCAACAATTGCTTTCATAACAATCTATTTGCTGTTGAGTTTGGGAGCCGCCCCGCAAACCGGAGCGGCTCAATGCACACATAGGATGGCTTAATGGAATGGTTCAATTATGTTGTTAGACGTTTAAACCTGATGGATACTGTACGTTACAACGCCCCAGATCCCCAATTCATCGCACGATGCATCTACCTCAATGGTTGCATGCTTTTTGTCTTCGGACAACAGCCGTACTTTATTGAATGTTTTTTCGAGCCGGCGAATGTACATTTCTCCGTTTAATATGGCCACTACCACTTTACCACTCTCAGCTTTTATACTACGATCTACAATAATAGTGTCTCCATCATAAATACCGGCGCCGGTCATAGCGTCGCCGCGTACGCGCATAAAAAAAGTAGCAGGTTTATTACGGATCAATTGTTCATTCAGGTCAATACCGCGTTCCATGTAATCATCCGCCGCAGCGCCAAAGCCAGTGGCATCAGCTGTTTTAACATCCTGTTGCGAGAACTTTTTTGTTCCCCGGTACGATGTTTCGTTAAAAAATTCCCCCTCCATATAATTTAATTTTTGATGTACTAAATTATTTAGTAAATTTATGCTAAATTGTTGATCCAATAAAAAATGATTTATGAATACCGGGTTAGTAAAAAATACCCCATTTGCCTGGAATGGCAGCGGACACCGGGAGTATAAACTGGTTATATATCCTGATGCTGTTGTGTATGAAAAGATTATGGCAGAAAAGCAGCGCTTCTTTATGAATTATGGCGTGGAAAATGTGACAAAAACATTTCCATATATAATGGTAGCTGGTTTTTATGCAGGCGAAGGCATGGAGGAAACACTGATCCGGTGGATACAACGCATTTGCAGTCAGCATAACAGTTTTGACGTAACATTGAATAATTATAGTGGCTTTCCGCAGCATAGCATTTACCTGCGTATTCAAAATCCACAACCCATGCAACAACTGGCCGGTCAATTAAAAATGCTCGACAATCATGTGCATGCCATGGCCGGTAGTATTATTGACCGCATACCGCATATTTCGCTGGCCTGTGAATTACCTGAACCCATTTATCATGAAGCCCTGCCTGTGTATTCGCGAAAAACATTCAGGGCGCATTTTATGGCAACAGAACTGGTGTTGCTGGGGCGTGATCATCCTTTTGCTACCGCTAAAACCATAAACGTATTTCGTTTTTTGCCCGCTAACCATAAATCTTATAGTGAAGTGGCCTGACATATTATTTCATCCTTAAAAAATTCAATTATGAAAATCAATATTCAGTCTATACCCGGATGCAGAATTAATGAATACATGTTGGTGTTGAACCCGCATGAAGAGTTGCGCAATAAAATTGCGAAAGTTAGAAATGAGTTCAGCGAAACGTATAAGAATTCGGCTGCGCTCATTAGTAAGCCGCATCTTGCTCTGGTACGGTTTACCCAATTGGAGATGATGGAAGAACGGATTGTAAACCGCCTAAAGGTAATAGGCATGGGTTTTCAACCATTTAAAGTATCGTTGAAAGATTATGGAAGTTTTCCATCGCATACCATCTTTATAAATGTTACCACCAAAATACCGGTTCAAAACCTGGTACGTGAAATAAAGGAAGCGCAGCGCCTGATGAAGCTGGATAATGAACACAAGCCACATTTTATTGATGAACCGTTTATTGCCATAGGCCGCCGGCTGGTGCCCTGGCAATATGAAAAAGGATGGCTTGAATTTTCGCACCGGCAATTTACCGGTTCATTTATAGCAGATAATATGTTATTTCTGAAACGCCGCCTGGGCGATAGATCATGGCAAATAGCACAACGTTTTGAATTTATGAATTTACCCGTTACGACAAAACAAGGGGAGTTATTTGTATAGTCATGCTTGTAGTGGTATTGTTTAAGCTTTCAAATTTAAAAGATGGGGACCACCTCCTGTCCCGATTTATCGGGATGGGAGCGTCGTACGGGACTGCAGTAATACAAGCAACCTTATCTATGAAGCAGTTTGGTTTTGTGATATTTAAAAAGGTACAATATGAAAGAACAAAAGCAGGACAGTTACCGGGTAACCCCGAGGAAGATGGACGAGCCTGATAATTATAAAAAAGGCCGGGGTGCCCAGATCAATACAAAAAACCGTTTTCTGAAAGACCAGCATGTGCGGGAACATGTGGAGGGCATTGACGACTGGACCGAGAAGCAGGAACCCACCCAATACCTGGAGCAGGAAGCCAAAAGCCTGGTAAATAAAGTAACCAGTCCCGATGTGGGCATGTGGTACAGTATGAACCCTTACATGGGTTGCGAACATGGTTGTATCTATTGTTATGCCCGCAATGCACACGAGTACTGGGGTTATAGTGCGGGGCTTGACTTTGAAAGAAAGATCATTGTAAAGATGAATGCTCCGCAACTGCTGCGTAAGTTTTTAATGCATCCCAAATGGGAAGGTGTGCCCATTAGTTTAAGTGGTAATACCGACTGTTACCAGCCGGCAGAACAAAAATACCGGTTAACCAGGTCGTTACTGGAAGTATGTAATTCTTTTAACCAGCCGGTAGGCATCATCAGTAAAAATGGCGGCATGGTGCGGGATAAAGATATTTTAAAAGAAATGGCCAAGAAGAAACTGGCGTCGGTGATGGTTACCATAACCTCACTTAATGAAGACCTGCGGCGGGTAATGGAGCCACGCACTACCACCTCCATGCAACGCCTGCGGCTGATAAAGGAGTTGAGCGAGGAAGGTATTCCGGTAGGCGTAATGATGGGCCCCATGATCCCGGGGTTGAACGATCATGAGATGCAACGCATAATGCTTGCAGCGAAAGAGCATGGGGCCACTTCTGCAGCTTATACGTTTGTACGATTGAATGGATCGGTTAAATTATTGTTTCACGACTGGTTATACAAAAACTTTCCCGACCGGGCCGACAAGGTATGGCATATGATAGAACAAAGCCACGGCGGTCAGGTAAATGATACCAGGTTTGGTGTTAGGATGCGTGGGGAAGGCGATATTGCCGAGATCATCTCCCAGCAATATCGCAAATACGGTAAATTGTATGGGATGAACGCTGAAGAACTTGATCTGGATACGACCACCTTCAGACGACCGGGCGCCCAGGGAAGGTTATTTGATTGAGAAATTAATTGAGCTCCCGCCTTCTTTTTTTGTCATGATCTTTTGTAGTACTTCTTTGCTACGAATTATTTCTTTACACAAACCGGCAATTTCCCGTGCATTGTCCAGTAAGTTAAGTTGGGTAAGGGATTGTTCCAGTTCCTGGATCTTTCCCTTGTAGAAGTATTCCATTACTTCAACTGAGTCGGCCATGATAGGTTGAAAGAGATTGTGGGCAGTTTCAATTGGCGAAACAGAGTCTGATTTACTAATGGAGGAGTGTTGCTGTCTCATGGAATTAAAATTAAAAGTTATAAAAGTTCAATTGGGCCTAAACTTTCACCTGTGACTCGGAACGGCTTGTCTGGTTGATCCAAAGTTCCTTGATATCGCATTGAGGAGCAAGCGTTAAAGTACCAAAAGTAAGAAGTAGTAGCTGTATTAAAATTGAGTAGTTCTACGGATTTTAGGGCAGGTATTTACAAATATCTTTAGCACCCGTTTAACCTAAATTTTTTTTATGGCAACTAACATGAAGTCTAATTTGACTTACCCTTTTGTACTTTTTTTCTTTATGGGAGCATTGTTGATCAGCTCCTGTGGAGGAGGAACCCCTCAACCTGGAAAAGATGTAGTTTGTGTCAAGAATCCGAAGGACACATCGGAGCTTGGTAAAAGAAACCATTTCATTCCTGTGATGAGCATTGATATTTATAAAAAGAACTTTGACTCGGCCCGTGACACCATTAAGCAAAGACTTCCGGATATTATGATCCCGGACTATGAGATCTTTAACAGGGCTTCAATAGTTGAATATTTAAAAGACAGCACCGTTGCCGGCTTTAAGTTTTATTATGGTATTAAGCCCGGTAGCGAGAAGAGAAGAGCATTGCGGATAATGATCGTAGGTGTTGATAAATTCGGAAAAAATGTTTACTTAAAAGACTCAACAGGAAAGATAGGTGCGCAGGCAACCAATGATGATGGTGGTTTGGAATATGGCCAATGTACACCGCCTTGCGATATCGAGCCGTAAAAAGCAGGAAAAATTACCCTAATTCAATGACCGAGATTACCTCGTACAATGGATAATAGTACCGTACGTTTCATTTTAAGTTTAAGCATCGGTTTTGCTGTAATATTCGGGATAGTAAGATTTCGAAGGATAGATCCATCTTACTATCCCTTCCTTTTTGTATGTTCTGCAGCATTGGCAGTAGAATTATTGCACCGGACCCTGATGGAAAATGGACTTCCAAAGTCGCTCTTTTTTCTGTTGAATATTTATTCCTATGTTGATTTCCTGCTCTTTTTATGGCTTTTCAGTAACTGGGGGCTTTTTAACAGGAAGAAATCGACGGTTATCGCCATTGCCGGAGCATTTTTCATAGCATGGGTGGTGACCAATATAATATTTACAAGCTTTATTAATAAGGCAAATTTGTATTTTTTCATTCTGTACTCGTTTGCATTGATCTTTTTCAGTGTAAGTACTTTCAACAGAATGGTGGTGCATGAACGGAGCAGCATTTTCAAGAACCCAAAATTCTGGATTTGTTTGGGGGTTATTATTTTTTATTCATTCTTTATAGTATATTCATCAACTGGCGTAACTTTCATGTACGTTCCAAGCAAAGAATTCCGACGTGGATTACAGGCGATAATGGTATATTCAAATTTATTGGTTAATCTTTTGTATGCAGTAGCAGTAATATGGATACCCAGGAAAAAGAACTTTACCAGTCTCTTCTGATAGTAGTTGGTGTAGTGGGTATAACCTTGCTTTATTTTATTATCACCATCATCCGCTATCAGCGTCGCAGCCTGAAACTGCATAAGGAAAAAATACAGGCTGAAATTGATACATTGGAAAAAGAACGCCGTCGTATTGCCTCTGATCTTCACGATGAACTGGGCCCCCTGCTGTCTGCCGTAAAACTTCAAATAAACAGCCTCAATACCACCGACCCCGACGATGAGGCCGTAATCAGTAAATCGAGTACCCATTTGGATAGCATTATCCGCAAACTGCGGGAAATTTCCAATAACCTGATGCCGAATACCCTGGTGCGAAAGGGATTGCAGAAGGCCATTACCGAGTTTATTGATAATAACCGTAATGTATACGGATTAGAAATTAGATTTATATGTGAACAGGAGATACACCTGAATCAATACAAAGAGGTCAATATCTACCGCATCATCCAGGAAATTCTTCACAATACCATCAAACACGCCCAGGCAACCCTGCTGATCATCAAAATTGTAACCGAGGGTAACCGCCTTTTACTCATGACCGCAGATAATGGAAAAGGTTTTGATTATTTTACTAAAGTAAAAGACAATCCCGGCCTTGGACTTCGTAACTTGCAGAGTAGGACCGAGGTGATGGGCGGTGAACTTACCTGTCATTCTGAACCTGGTAAGGGTACCACATTTACAATTGAAATTCCTCTTTGACCAGAACCAGGTGTTATTATGAAAACATATGGCAATATAAAAGTTGCTATTGCTGACGATCATGAGATTTTTCGCGACGGGTTGCGGGCAATGTTACAAAAGCAGCAGGACATTTTATTGGTAGGCGAAGCCGCCAACGGCAAAGAATTGATTGAACAGGTAATTTCGCAGGAACCTGATATTGTTATCAGCGATGTGAAAATGCCGGTAATGGATGGGGCTGCCGCTACCCGCCATCTGGCCGAGCATTACCCCCATGTTGGCATTATTGCCCTAACCATGTTCGATGAAGAGGACCTGATTATTGATATGCTCGAAGCGGGCGCCCGTGGTTATCTTTTAAAAAATGCCGATAAGAACGAGATCATAGAAGCCATCAAATCGGTTTACCAGCAACAGCCCTATTATTGCCGGCATACCTCCAACAAGCTGGCCCAGATGGTGGCCAAAAGCAAGTTCAATCCATACAAACAAAAGCAGAAACCCGAGTTTAATGAACGGGAAATCGACATTGTTGCCGATATCTGTAACGGCCTTACCAGCAAGCAAATTGCTGAAAAGATCTTTCTGAGTGTACGTACCGTGGAAGGGTTGCGGTTAAAGATCATGGAAAAAATGGAAGTAAAGAATACCGCCGGTATTATCATTTATGCCATCAAGAACAACCTGTACAAACCCGGCAACATCTAACGTTACCGGATAAGTTTTTCTGCTGACAACCACTTTGTTGTCTTTAATTAATGGATACGTATAGCCGAAGAAAGTAACGGGGCTGTATGTGATCAAAAAAATATTTTCAAAAAAACTTCACAAAATATTTGGTGTAATTGAAAAATTATTGACACCTTTGCATAAACAAATCAACAAAAACATGTTACGCAAACAATCAAATATGGTGCTGAACGGCTGGAGTCCGATAGAGGACTTTACTGTTTGCGGGGCGTGTTACGCTGATGAATAGGTTGAACAAACTAATTCAATATAACACAGGCCCCGCAAGGAATTGCGGGGTTTTTTATTTATCGGCTGTTTAATAAAACAACAGCGAAAAGGGACCCTTATGACCAAAGGAACAGGTAACCTATTTTCATGTGTATACAGGTGTTAGAGGAAGTTAGAAGTAAACAAATAAATCGTAACTGCTTATGAAATTTATAAATAACAACATCTAAATAACTACAAATTGATGATACAATCATTGCGACATATGCAAAGTATGATGATGGATAATACAAGACGATCCATCCAGTGGAATCCGTGTGCAATTGCGGTGGCAGTGATTTATTTCAATGGCGGCATAAGTGAGAAGGATTACATACCAATACGACCAGGTTGTGTTTAAACGAAACTGTAAATACAGGAATCGAATAACAAAAGCCCGGTCGATAAAACGACCGGGCTTTTTTTTGACCAAAACAAACTTCATGAAAGAAGAAAAAGGAGAGTAGATGATGCAATTATTAGTAGCCGTATTTATGATCAGAGTGATCATTGCTTTAATCAGCGACAAAACCGACAAGAGAAAAAATATCGGGCAGGTAAAAGATGAACCAGTAGATGCAAGACACCCTGCCGGATTCCAGGTTCGATAAAAGAGATTTAAGATACGTATTCAAAAGGAGGAAAAATAAGCGTCCGTCGAAAGGCGGATGCTTTTCCAAAAACATTCATTGACCATTAAGCCTAACTAAAATAAACCCTTATGAAAACATGTAGCGGCTGCCATGACCGCTACAAAATATAGGAGTATTCCGGTTGGTCGGATACCCCGTTTGGATCGGGGAGGCTGCAGGTTCGAGTCCTGTCTCCTATACTTCAAGCAGTACAAGCGTTGATGGTTGCGCTCCTGACTTCCAATCAGGCGGATAGAGTTCGAATCTTTAGTGCTGCTCTTAACGGTTAGTTGGTGTAAAGGCTAACATCCCGGATTGTCTCTCCGGTAATACGAGTTCGAGTCTCGTACTAACCGCAAAAATTGTTGAGTGGTGTAATTGGTTTAGCATATCAGTCTTTGACACTGATGGCGTTGGTTCAAACCCAGCCTCAACAACAAATGGTGGCTGTAGCTTAATTGGTAAAGTGTCCCGCTGTGAACGGGAGGAACAGGGTTCGAACCCCGCGGCTCACCCAAAATCCGGCTTATAGTTCAATGGAAGAATGCTGTGCTACGAACGCAGAGATAGAAGTTCGAATCTTCTTAAGCCGTCAAAAAAATACTTTTAAATACGCAAATATGCTGCGCAGTTAGATATGCATCTTTGTTGTGTCGAAGTATTAGAAAGTTTTAAAAATAGTTTTGATTACGCAGGTTTGTTGCGCAGATGTGAGTGAATATTTGTTGTATAGAAAATGGCCTGTAGCTCAATGGTTGGAGTAGGTGCCTTATACGCACAAGGTTACCGGTTCGAGTCCGGTCAGGCCAACAAATAAAGACTGCAGCATTAACGGCCCGTAGCTTAGTTGGCTAAAGTATCCCGACGGTACCGTCGGGAGAAGCATGAGTTCGAATCTCATCGGGTCGACGAATAAAAAGGATGAATAGCTCAATGGCAGAGCGTTCCCTTGTTAAGGGAAGGGTTATAGGTTCGAGTCCTGTTTCATCCGCAAAAATGGTCTGTTCGCCTAGTTGGTTAGGGCACCGGTCTTTCGAACCGGGCGGATGAGTTCGATCCTCATACAGACTACCAGGTGCTTTGGCAGAGATGGTTCTATTGCATCCCGTTGAAGGCGGGACCATTGTGGTTCGATTCCACGAGGCACCACTTATGCGGTTCTAATGTAATGGTAGCATGATAGTCTCCAAAACTATCAGTCTTCGTTCGAGTCGAAGGAGCCGTGCTAAAACTCAGGTTATGCGTACTCGTGTAATGAAATAGTTAATGAGCATTCTTTGAAAGCAAAGAAGCGTACATCTATTAACTATTTTAAATAATAATATGGAGAATGTAAACACACAGAGGGTGGTCAATGCTAATAGCTTATTTGATTACCGCTTTCTGGATGCGAATGTATTATACCTGTACTATTTTAACCAGTTGCCCAGTGTGAATTTTATTAGCCATGTTGATGGCGAAAAACTATTCAATGTATTAAAAGAAAAATACGGCAGTCAGATTAAACAGGTGCACCAACGTAATTGGTACAAGAAGGAAAGAAAGAAATATGAATTTGATAGAACCGTGCTTGTTTTTGAAGATAATCGGTTGGTCGATCTTGGTGATGATTATTGCGAGATGATGCATGATGGTTCAAACGCTGAATGGGTATTGGCTATCACTGAATTGGCGAAACAGTATAAAGAGCGTCAAAGGCGACAACCGTTTGAAATCAATTTGATAGTTCAGGGTAGTGACGGGCTCGAACTGAAAGCCATAGAAACCAAACGTACCAAACTGGATGTCGATCTTTTTTATGAAGATGATTTCAAAGAAGCGGATGAGGTGATCAGGCAGCGGTTGAATAAAAAGAATGACAAGGGGATTGTATTGTTGCATGGCTTGCCGGGAACCGGTAAAACAACTTATCTGCGTTATCTGATAGGGAAAATTAAAAAGCGCGTATTGTTTTTATCACCTGGTGTGGCGGACAATCTAATGAACCCCAATTTTATTGAATTGCTGATCGATAACCCCAACACCGTAGTGGTAATTGAAGACGCAGAGAATATCATCATGGATAGAAGATACAACTCAGGCTCATCAGTATCGAACCTGTTGAATATTTCAGATGGTTTAATGTCCGATTTTCTGAATGTACAACTCATCTGCACTTTCAACAATTCGCTTACGCTGGTAGACAGCGCTTTGATGCGAAAAGGAAGGTTGATAGCGAAATATGAGTTTGGCAAGCTGAGTGTAGTAAAAGCGCAACGGTTAAGCAAGCATCTTGGGTTAGATACAACTATTAATCAACCCATGACCATCGCAGAAATAGCCAACCCGCATGAAAAGGAGCAACCGGCAAGCAGGGTAGAAGTGATAGGATTCAGACAGCATTTGATTCAAAACTAAAATACACAGAATGGAGGTATGCCATGGAGCAACAACAGCATTGGAGAAAATTGGATGGTACAAGAATAACCAGACCCATTGAAGACGAAGTACGGGCCGTTTTGGTTCGGGAAAAAGAAATGGGACATACAGTAAAAGTATGTATTGGTACCGACAGTCAGGTTAAGGGTAAAGAAACAGAATTCGCAACGGTGATTGTATTCGTTCGCAAAGGGAAAGGTGGTTTCATGTATATCCACAACGAAACTACCCTGCAGAAAATGAATATCAAACAACGGATGTTGACGGAGGTTTCAAAAAGTATTGAGATAGCCTACGAATTGTGTCGCCTGTTTACCATTTATAATGTAGATATGGAGGTGCATGCCGACATCAATACCAACCCTAACTTTAAAAGTAACGATGCGTTGAAGGAAGCCATGGGATATATAATGGGGATGGGGTTTGTATTTAAAGCCAAACCACATGCCTTCGCCAGCTCAACCTGTGCTAATAAAGTAGTACAATAATTAAATACAAGCTGTTCCGGTGTAATAAACCCTGGAACAGCTTCTAAAAAAAATAGAAATGAAGAAGAGTTCACTGTTCATAATGAAACAACGGGTAGCAATGGTGCAATGGCACCGCAGTTTCCGATCGAAACAAATACAATCATTATGGACAGCAAACTGGTTAAGCAATACGGTTCGGAAATTCTTTCGTATCGATTGCGTACTGTAAGGCAAAAGAAACGCATGCAGTATGAAGATTTTGATAAAAAATTATTAGAGTTAGATAGAGAAGAAACCCGCCTGTGCAAACAAAAGCAGGTTATCGTCTGGGAACCATTGAAACCACCGGTGCAAAGAGGCTGGAATCGCTTTTTTGTATTACGTGATGATGTAGCAACAAGTAAACATGCCGCGTTCTTTGAGAATATTCTAAATAAGATCAACACCTGTGACTGGAGCCATAGAAAGGATTTCATGGTTAAATACAGAAGATTTGGAAGGAAAAAATACCGGGTGAAGAAACAAAGCTTGTTGCGTCCTGATGAATGGAGATTTAACCGGCTGGGATTTACTGATGATGAGAAGCAGCTTTTTGATGTAGTGTGGGAAACGGATAGCAGGAAGGAACTGGTAAAGCGATATGTTTTTCGTGAGCCCTGGCGTTTTGTATTGCGGGTACGGCCTAATGTGATCGATAAAATAAGAAGACGAGATTCGATGGTAGAGAGCCGGTCTCAGGAAATTCGTAATTACCTGGATGCAAATATGTACAGATGCCGGTTGAATAAATTGTTACATGGCTACGAAAGATACGGATGGTGGAAAGGTGAACGAAAAAGGGAAAAAAATTTACTAAAAAATAAGCCATTGCTACGCATCCTTGAAGAAGTAGCACAAGGCCTTTTGTAAAAATAGAAAAAAATTGACCAGTGTGCAGTAATCGCCGCCTGGTATAAAAAGCTTCCTTAACGGGAAGACTGGTATTAACCTGACGTAAACAACCGGGTTCGTGTTTCAAAGAAGCACAACAGTGCAGACGTAGTAACTATCTGTATGCTGTGTTGAAATCGGGATATGCCAGCTATGGGATCTATGGGTCAAGGGTTCGACTCCCTTTCCGCCGCGGCGGATAGCTCAGTGGTAGAGCAATGGATATGCAACGTGGACTTGAAATCCGCATCTGCCTGAAAAGCAGAATGGAAGTACACCGCTTCCTAAAAAATGGTGATGCAAATTAAAAGCCGGGCTTATTTACCGGCGGGCCCGCCAAAGGGGCGGAACCGCAATCCGGTAAATGCCTGCAGGCAGATGACCCATGATGGGGTTTATATTACTTAATCAGTAATCTGTTTATTACGATGCTTTAATAAACAGCTTGTTGAAGAACTGATATAACAAACATCATTGAAAGTTTGCTTCCGCAATTACGGGATGGTAAATATCACCCGGCTTTTATTAAACTAACATGATAAAAAGATATACAATGAAAACTATTCGTGTAAATGCGTATGAAGTAGCGCTGGTTTTTAAACAGGGCGCTTACCAACGAATGCTGAAAGAGGGAAAATACTGGTTCTGGGGAAACGAAACCGTTAAAATATACAACGTAACACATCCATTCAATGTGCCTGTTGAACTGAACATCCTGTTGCAGGATGCAGAACTGGCCGACGCACTGCATGTAGTTGAGGTAAAGGATAATGAAATTGTATTGCATTACGAGAATGGTTTACTGAAACAGGTATTGACCGCAGGTCGTTTTACCTTCTGGAAAAGTGTTATTCAATACGATTTTGTGCGTGCTGATGTAAGCAAGGTAGCAATCACTGAAAACATTGACCGGGCCACCCTGCAGCATAGACTGGTAGCACCATACGTACGTAGTTTCTCAATAGAAAGCTTTGAGCAAGGTGTTTTGTATATAGATGGAAAATTTGTGCAAACCCTGCAATCAGGCGTGTACTCCTGGTGGAAAAATGGCATTGCGATAGTGGTAAATAAACTGGATATGCGTCAGCAGCATGTGGAGATCAATGGACAGGAAATTCTGACCAAAGATAAAGCTGCGCTGCGGATAAATGCCTGGGCACAATACAAGGTAACTGATATTGAAAAAGCGCTGGTGCAAAACAAAGATTTCAGCTACCAGCTGTATGCGATCTTCCAGTTGGCGCTGCGTGAATATGTAGGCGGATTGGCCTTCGATGAACTGTTGGAGAAAAAAGAAAGCATTACTCCTTTTATTCTGGAAGCCGTAAAAACCAAAACCGAAACACTGGGTGTTGAAGTAGCCGGTTTCGGGATCCGTGATATCATTCTGCCAGGTGATGTGAAAGAGATCATGAACCAGGTATTGATCGCTGAAAAGAAAGCACAGGCCAATACCATTATGCGTCGTGAAGAAACAGCCAGCACCCGTAGCTTGTTGAACACTGCCAAGCTGATGGAAGAAAATTCCATGCTGTGGAAGCTGAAGGAGATGGAATACGTGGAAAAAATAGCAGATAAGATCAGCAGCATCAGTGTTAACGGGAATGGGGTGTTGATTGATCAGTTGAAACAAATTTTAGTATCGCAGAAATAACCTGCAGCCATAAAGATGGACAGGTGACTTGTAAGTTGTATAGCCTTGATAATTTAAGTAGTTCCCGCTGGTCGGCGGCGGGACTACTTTTTCAATCAGTTGGTTTATACCTGCGATAATTAACTGAAAGTAAAAATGCAGTGTATGAAAACTGAAGTGATTAGCATTATTGAAACAGAGCTCATACAAACCTTTGATGAATTGTTCAAATGGTTTAATATTGATAGGGAGTTATTGAATTATGCGCCTAATAATAAGGGATGGAGCATTCGTAAGATCCTGGAACATATTTCGTTGACCAATCATTATTTGCTGATGTTGATCAGCAAGGGCACCAGGAAGGCGCTGGAAAAGTCAAGGAAGGAAGATTATGCCGAAAGGTTGGTTGATTATGACCTTGATTGGCAACGAATGAAAATAATTGGCCAGCATAATTCGTTTGTTTGGAACCGCCCGGGCCATATGGAACCGCGCGGCAAAAGGCAGGTTGCCGATATTAGGCAGGAGCTGGAATCACAATTGCAGCAATGCCGTATACTGTTACAAAAAATGCCCCATGGGGAAGGCGCTCTTTATAAAATAATGATGAGCGTAAATAACCTGGGAAAAATTGATGTGTACCATTATATTTATTTCCTGGTACAACATGCAAAAAGACATATCACCCAGATGGAAGGTGTTGAAGTTGAATTCAACCTGGGTGTTTAAAAATAATTTATGGCGAAATTGAAAATTTCAGGTAAGGAATTAAGAGCTATAGGATATCCCGAAGGGCCCGTGATAAGCATAGCGATGAATTTGATGGAGAAGAATTATAAGTATGAGAAAAAGGAGGATGTGATGGAGTTATTGAGAAAAATATTGAGTGCACCCGTGGAGTATGAAAATGACGCGGTGCTTGGTTTGATAGCGGAACAATTGATCCCTAAAAAAGAAGCCGAACCTGGCGAAGCCATTGAATTGAATGCTACCGGTGTTCATTATAATGTATTTGGTGGGGAGCATATTGAAGAAGGGGCTACGCATCAGATGGAACTGGCTTCCCGTTTACCTATTAGTGTAGCAGGCGCCCTAATGCCTGATGCACATGCGGGCTATGGCCTGCCAATAGGTGGAGTGCTGGCAACAGAGAATGCAGTAATCCCTTATGGGGTAGGTGTTGATATTGGTTGCCGGATGTGTTTAAGCGTTTTTCCTGTTAATCCAAAAGAACTGATACAACGGGAACATTTCTTTGCACGTGAGTTGAATGAAGCCACTTTGTTTGGTAGTCCCGGGTTGTTTGACAATGCAACGGAGCATGAAGTAATAGAACGCAGGGAGTTTGACGAACTGCCCTTATTGAAAAGTTTACAGGCAAAAGCCTCGAGGCAGTTAGGATCGAGCGGATCGGGAAATCACTTTGCAGAGTTTGGGATCATAGAGGTTGGTGAAAAAGATGCGATCCTGGGTATTGATGCCGGGACCTATGTTGGGTTGTTGACCCATTCCGGTTCAAGAGCGCTTGGTGCTAATATCGCCAACCATTATACTAAAATTGCCAGGGAGAAAAGACGGTTACCCGGTGAAGCGGCTAATTTGGCCTGGTTGAATTTAGATGAACAGGAAGGTATTGAATATTGGATGGCCATGAATCTGGCTGGTGATTATGCATCTGCCTGTCACCACGTAATACATACTAAAATTGCCAAAGCGATAGGAGAGCAGCCATTGACAATGGTAGAAAACCACCACAATTTTGCCTGGAAGGAGATGATGATCGGGCCTGATGGAAAGATGAAGGAATTGATCGTTCACCGCAAAGGTGCTACACCAGCTGGTAAGGATGTATTGGGGATCATTCCCGGATCCATGACGGCGCCTGGCTTTATCGTGAAAGGTAAAGGAGAAACAGCTTCTGTTTCCTCTGCTTCACATGGAGCCGGTAGAAAAATGAGCAGGAGTAAAGCATTAAATTCCATTACGCAGAAAGAACTGAAAGATCAGTTGCAACGGCATGGGGTGAAATTGCTGGGTGGCGGATTGGATGAGGCTCCGAATGCCTATAAGGATATTGAAGTGGTTATGAAAAGCCAATCGGCACTGGTGGATGTTGTAGGTAAGTTCTCCCCAAAAATTGTTAGAATGGATGGAACAGCGCCTAAGAAATGGCAAAAAACTAATTCCATGGACGGTGAGTAATATGATATATGTCGTCCCGGTTCGTCGGTGACGGCATTGTCATTTACAATTTTGAGATGTTGTTGTTTGAGATCATTTCAAAAAGATAGGAAAGCGGACATTGCTCCAGGATAACCCGGTGTGATTGTCCGCTTTCTTCTTTCCATTTTATTAACCGGATGGTATCGCCCTCTATCTCGATACCGGTTATATCACCATCGGAAAAGCAACAACAGCCACTGTTGAAATAAGAAGGGATCACCATTGTTTTGTGAAATTGTTTACCGGCATATTCCACTTTCCTTCTTTCCAGTTCTGCCTCTATGTTTTGTATAGCTGCAGTATCATTACTTTCCCTGGCCTTTTCCAGTGCTTTGTTAAGCCGTTCTATATGATCGAGCGAAGCGAATACAGGTTTATGGGTGTGGCCCGAAATAAACACCAGGTCCTTTTGCGTGGTGCTCCATTCGTACATAATGATGTTGTGTTTATCAACCAGCTCAAATGAATCGGAAGTTGAATTTATACTGACCTCCAGAAAGCGTTGCAGCGGTGTCCAGATGGCGGCTACGAACCAGGTGCTGAAGGCATTGCCATCGCTCTTTTTATCGCCCTGGTGGCCGTGTGTGCAAAAAATAGAAAAGGGACGGTTATTATAGGTAGTGGTAAGTAAAATACCCTCATATATTTTAAGCTTGTCGCCAAAAACAGGTTTTAAAAAGCGGTTGCGTGGAAAGTCAAATTTCCATTGCAGATCATGATTGCCAAAGGTGCGGTAATAACGGTCCTGCTGTAGAAAGCGTAATTCAGCCCCAAAGTCGGGCTGGTTCTTCTCCATTACTATATCCGGTTTGTTCTCCCATAACTCCTCACAATCGCCCAGGTTGATAAAGTGAAAGCCATTGTCATAATAATAGTTCAGGGCATTCAGGTAATTCTTTTCAGCCAGCCTGAAATCATCGGCAGCATCTCTGGCGCCCTTGTGTTCATCTGAAAAAATGACAAATTTTCCCCCTGATAGCTCAAAGGGGACAATGACACCGCTGCTTTCTTTTTTGTTTTGAATGTTATTAAGTAACGCTGATAATGAGGCAAATACCTGGTCTTTTTGGGGTGAGGAAGAGATGCGCTCTGCCAGCCAGGTAACAGGTTTTTTAAATAAGCGTTGCAACAATTTTTTCATAGTCAAAAATCAGGGTTTTTTCAATTGCCTGAAATTTATTACTTTAGTAAGATAGCAATTCACAGTCATCTCTCCAGAATCCCTGCCCAACTATTTCAAACAGGCAGTTCGATCGACATAATAACCAGAATTGTCTGCGAACAAAATAAAAGCTCAGATGAAACAACTATCGTTTGTTCCCCCTGCTAATTTACAACGTTGGTTTTGGGTACTGCTGGCCATCAATTGCGTTTTCATTATTGCTTCAAAATTGTATATGCAGCCATTGGCAACGGCTGAAATTGTTCGTTTTGAGCTGGCCAAGGACCTGAAGGTGGCAGAAAAAATAATACAGTACTGGGACACATATGGTAAACTTCACCATGCCATCATTGGCATTTATATAGATTTTCTGTTTATAGTTTTATACACTTCCGGTTTATCCGTGGCCTGTATGTATTTTGGCCGCTTAAGTGGTCATGAAATATTGATGCGTACGGGTAAGTTTATTACCTGGTTGTTAATTATAGCTGGTATCTGCGATGTTATTGAAAACATTGCGATGCTAAAAAGCCTGCAGGATGTGCCTACCCGTTGGTCGGTATTGCTGGCCTATGATATGGCCACTACCAAGTTCTCTATGGTTATACTGTCGGCGTTATACATAGCCATTTGTTTGGTGTTTAGATTACTGCGGAAGATAGTATTATAAAGCATTCTCTGTTATACCCTTTAATGATTGTTTGGCCTTAAAAAGACTTTTATAGGATAAAGCTCTTTTTTCAATCAGGTACCAGGATAGCAGGGCAACTGCAACCGTACACACCAATGAGAACAGTAAAAATGCAAAAAAGCTGAATGATTGGCCTATAGTTTGCCGCATAATTAGCTGCACCGGTATAGCATATAAGTATACCCCATAACTGATATCTGCCTTCATAAATGGCACCTTGTACCATCTGAAAGCCATCCACATGATAGTATATGCCCAAAACGGATATTCCGTTCGTTTATAATACGCAGGAAACCAAATGTGAATTGCCAGCCAGCAGGCAAACAGCGTAAGCCAGATAAAAAACTTTAACGGTATACGATCTTTATACAGATAAAAGCAGGCGCCAGTAAGAAAATGAATGCCTAGATTGATGGAATATAGAATATGGGGTTTGAATACCGCATTTTGCCAGTTTGCCGGTACCAGCAATTGAGCCAACCATAGGGTAATAAGCAAAAGCAGCAACACTTGTTTGAAACGAAGTTTAGATACCAGGTACACCAATAGCAAAACAAGATAAAGACGAAATTCAACAGGGATGGTCCATGTTGAAGAATTGCCGGCTTCGTTGTGTAAAACGCCAGGCAGGTAAAATGTACTGCTGAGGAGAGAAATGTTCCTGAGAAGAAATAAAATGGTTTGTGGATGGCTGAGGAACTTCAGCACAGGCAGCGTGGTAAATGGAATACCAATAAATAAAATACAAAACAGGGTGTTGACAGCGTAAGCTGGCCAAATGCGTAGAAAGCGATTTAGTAAATATTGCTTTATGGAAGGCGACGTAACCAGGCTGCGGCAAACAAGAAAGCCGCTCATGGAAAAAAAGATAAACAATCCCAAAGAACTAATTACATACCGATGGTCGGTGACCATGCCTAATGGTTCCATTTTTCCTATGCCCAATACTCCGTATGTGTGGCTTATAAAAACCGCAAGTGTTGCAAGATGCCTGAGTGCACTGAAATTATTATTCTTTCGTGACAGATCATTCTCGGTAATAAACATGGTAGATAGCGCTACACTTTAATATAAATTTTCTTTTTATCCATATAATACACTATCACCCAGTAAAAGGCGATCATACAAATAGCGTATAGTAACGAACCGTTTTTGAGGTTGGATGAAACGGGTTTGCAAATATGCTCATAGAACCAGGGGAAGGCGCTTGTATACACCTTTTTGCCTTCGTTATCAATATGATCTACCCAGCGCAAGAGTGCAATAATGCGCGGTAAGAAACCACTCAGGAAAAATATGAACAGTGCATTCTTTCCAAACACATCAAAAAAGCGGCTCCATGCTCCTTTCGCTTCTTTGAATTCGATCAGAAAGATACATAATGAAAGCACCAGTATGGCTAGTCCAGTGGTATATAACACGTAGGAGCTAGTCCAGATCTTTTTGTTGATGGGAAATACCATATCCCAGGCATAGCCGGTAAAGATGAGGATACAGCCGGCGACAAACAGGTGCGACAGCATATCAAAATTCTTTCCCTTTTGCTGAATGTAAAAGCCCACAAAATAGCCAAAGATCACCTGTACAATAGCTGTAAGCGTGCTGGTGATGCCTTCGGGGTCAAACGCTACTCCTTCGCCATGATACATATGAGATTCGCCCAGAATGGCTTTATCAACACCCAAACCCCAATAGCCGTTCAGGCTATATGGGTCGGCCGCATTTCCGAAGAACATACACAACACCCAATACCCCAGCAATAGCACAAATGCGCTTACAAAGGCGCCGCGTATTTTAAAGAAATAAATGATCAGAGATGCAAAAAAGTAGCTGAGTGCAATACGTTGTAATACCCCCAGAATACGAATGCCAATCAGGTTGCCATTGGCGCCTGCATATTCCCATGCTTTAAAAGTAAGGTGTTCATTTTCCCAACGGATAAAGGGTGACCAGTTCAGAAAAAAACCGATGAGAAATATGAGGAACGAACGGGTGATAACTTTTTTTAGAAAGGCCGAAGTGCCTGCTTCCTGAAGCCGGGGCATAACAAATGCCAGGGCGTTACCTACTGCAAATAAGAAGAATGGAAAAACCAGATCGGTAGGCGTACAACCATGCCAGGGCGCATGTTCAAGAGGGGCATACAGGTTTGACCAGCTTCCGGGATTATTCACCAGGATCATAAAAGCAACAGTAGCGCCCCGGAAAACATCAAGGGAATAGAAGCGTTTTTGCAAGATATTACATTTGATAGGAAAGATAAGGAACCTGTAAACAGGAACCAAGCTATTGAAAGCACAGTGGGCATTTCTGTATCTGTAAAAGGTATGCGGTTTTCTGCGAACGAGTGGTAACTTATGCGAGGTAACAATATTTATTAAATCGAGCACGTTTTGGGCGCAACCTTATAAAAACTGCTGTTGCACAATTGCTCATTATTCAGGCAGATAAATAATTATCTTTCTTTAATGGTACCGTGATGGGGGTATTAATCTTTCCTCTGTTTATAATCGGGTTTTTGAATGACCAAATAATACCTGGGGTTTACGACTTATGAAAGTTTGATTATAGAAATGATTATTTACCTTGCGCCAATCACTGGAACGGGTTGAATGGATGTGCTAATTATTTTTAATGTGTTTTTTAATTTATTGATAACAGATTGGGACTGAGAAATGGGCATTTTTAGTTGAAAAATAATAGTTTAAGATTTTTTACACATGTTTATACACATTAAAAAACACCTATATTTGCACCCGTTCAGGTAGCATTTGCAGGCTTTTGCCAATGGAAGTACCGAATGGTTAAAACTTCCATGCTTTAGAATAAAAACATGGAAAGAATTCCTGTGGAAGAACAAATTGTTACGCTAAATAAATTTAATAGTGGAAGGGTATAAGGAGTACTTCATTGAAGTGGCTCACTTATACCCTTTTATTATTGTGTCTGGTGATTAGCTGTGTAATGTTAATTGGCTCAAAATCAACTAGTTGCGGGAAAAAATCTGTGACTGAGGAGGCGAAGCTCTGCGCAATACTTACCAAGCTTTGCATGTATAAATACAATCTGGCTAAATAATTGTTGACGTTTTTGGTATCTTTTTATGGCTGCAACAACATCGAAAAAATGGTTTGCTGTGTATACGCGGCCCCGCTGGGAAAAAAAGGTGCATAAGCTACTTGAAGAAAAAGGAATTGAAAGTTATTGTCCGCTCAATAAGGTTCACCGCAAGTGGAGTGACCGGATAAAAATAGTTGACGAGCCCCTTTTTAAATCATACGTATTTGTAAAAGTGAACGAAGAGGAGAAAACCCCTGTTCGAATGACGGATGGGGTTGTGAATTTTATATACTGGTTGGGTAAGCCGGCGATCATTAAGGAAAAAGAGATTGAGGCCATTAAAAAATTCCTGAACGATTATCATGATGTAGAAGTAAGCTCATTTGAAATTAAAGCTGGTAAGAAGGTAAGGGTGGATAGTGGAATATTTATGGGCAAGCAGGGTACGGTGAGAAAAGTATTAAACAAAAAAGTAGAAGTAGTTATTGAAAGTATTGGATTTGTTCTTTCCGCCTATATTGATAAATCAAAAATTGTACTTCTTGAAAAATAGCCAATCGCAAAGACATCAAATTAGCTTACCACAACTTACGGTCGCCTTTGTTGCTTTCCTGGTATTCGCTTTGACTACCACTTCTTGTACCAACATGAAAAAGTTACGATACCTGCAGGATCCCATCGATACGGCAAGATTAAACAAAATGACCTTTGTTGAACCTGTTATTCAAAAAGGAGATCTTTTGAACATTATTGTATACAGCGATAACCCAACCGCAACTGCGCTATATAATCAACCAATTGCGTCCGTTTCTTCAGCTGCTGGCGTGGGTGGTGGAGCAACGGGGGGAACTGGACAATCGAGCCCCGCAGGATACCTGGTAGACCAGGACGGAAATATACTGTTTCAGGGGTTGGGACCCGTACACGTTGATGGGTTAACCAAAGCTCAATTGTCAGATACGCTGAATGAAAGGTTAAAACCTTTTCTGCAGCATCCATATTACAATATCCGTTTTTTAAACTATAAGATCACAATCATCGGCGATGTTAACAAGCCTGCAGTATATACCATTCCTTCAGAACAGGTTAATATTTTAGAAGCTCTTGCATTGGCTGGTGATCTTACATTAACAGCCAACAGGCAAAACGTTTTGATTGTTCGGGAGCAAAATGGTAAACGTGAGTTTGGCCGTATCGATCTGACAAAGCCTGACCTGTTTAATTCTCCTTTTTACCAATTGAAGCAGAATGATGTTGTGTATGTTGATCTTACCAAGAAAAAAGCTGCTACGCTTAATGAGCAAAGCCTGAGATACATCACATTTGCTACAAGCATTATTTCAGCGGTAGCTTTAATCATCACAATTTTTAGAAATTAATTTTACCATGGTCGAAGAAATCGGAATAAAACAAAAAAGTGAATCGGGATTCAGCCCGAGGGAGCTGGTGGTAAAATATATTCGCTTTTTACCCTGGGTGGTAATTTCTGTTGCTGTTTTCCTGATCCTTGGATATGTAAAGTTGCGTTACTCTACGCCTATTTATAGTGTATCGGGTAAATTGCTGGTGAGCCGTAATAACCCATACGGCGGCGGCAGCGGTGGCGGAGATGAGAAATTTGGTGACATTTTCATGATGCAGAATACCGGGAACAGCCTGAACGATCAAATGGAAATTTTACGGTCAAGGTCTATTTCGGCCCGGGTTATTACAGCCGCTGGTTTGCAAACCACCTATTATAACAAGGGCAAGGTACGTGCCTCGGCAGTGTATAATAGGGATATGCCATTTGTGTTGATAATTAACCGCATGGTTGATTCCACCCAGGGTTTTGGGTTGCTGGTTACAATTATAAATGACAACGAGTACACGCTAAATGAGCAGGGAAAGAAATATTTATTTAACGAACCAGTTGAATGGAATGGAGTCCAGTTCCGTCTTTTAAGAACAAACGTTCCCTATGTATATTTTGCCAGTAAAGAATTTCTGGTGAATTGGTCACCCCTTGAAGATGCAGCAGCTTCATTAAGTGGGAGCATAAAAGTAGCGCAGGCTGGTGATTTTACAAACGTATTGGCATTGGCTTATGAAACAGAAAGCATACCTATTGGGCTGGATATTGTAAATAGTTTCATGAAGGAATTTCAGAAGGCCAGTCTGGAAGAGAAACGTCTGCAGGCGGAGAATGCGCTTGCTTTTATAAATGACCAGCTGATAGCAGTACGTAAGGAACTCGGTGGCGTTGAACAACACTTACAGGATTTTAGAGAGTCCAACAGAATTTTTGAAACAAAACAACAGTCTGAGTTACTGTTTGACCTTTTATCAGAAAATACCAAACAGGCAACTGAGTATGGGGTAAAATTGAAAGTGATCGATTTTTTGACCCAATATTTGCAGGATAAAAGTTCGCCCAACCGTGCTGTACCAGCCACACTGGGTATTGAGGAACCATCGTTCGTTCAACAAATCAGCGAGTATAATAAGTTTCAGCTGGAAAGAGCAACTGCAATAAAAAGCACTACTCCCGACAACCCATATATAAAAACACTCGATGCAGGTATTGAAAAGGTTAGGGAGGATATCCTGGAAAATCTAAAGAATATCAGGCAAACCTATGTAGTAGCCGCAAATGATCTTGAGCGTAAGACCGGGGAAACTGACAGCCAGTTAAAGGCTATACCCAGTAAAGAAAAGCGTTTACTGGAAGTAACGCGTGAACAAAATATCCTGCAGGAGTTATATTCCTTCCTTTTACAAAAAAAGCTGGAAACCTCTATCAGCTCGGCATCAACCATTTCAAACATCGTTGTGCTGGAACCTGCTATTTCATTAGGTGGACCTATAGCGCCAAACAGAAAGAGCACTTATTTAACTGCCATTCTGATTGGCCTGGCCATTCCAATTGGAATTATATTGCTGATCGAATACCTGAACGATAAGGTTAGCAGCAAACAGGATATTGAAAAGATTACAAGCATACCGATTTTAGGCGAAGTAGGCCATTCGGATTCGGATGGGGCGCTGATTGTAACTTCCAAGAACAGAAATTTCATTGCAGAGCAATTCCGGACTATCCGGTCGAACCTTCAATATATTCTGCCAAAAGTAGAAAAACCCGTTCTGATGGTGACTTCCTCATTCAGTGGGGAAGGAAAATCCTTTATCAGTACAAACCTGGGCGCAGTGTTTTCAGTATCTGATAAAAGAACTGTAATCCTCGAGTTTGATATCAGGAAACCAAAGATCATGGAAGGCCTGGGGCTGAAAGAAAGAAAAGGCTTAACGAATTTTATAGTGCGTAGCGTAGAGCTGCCTGAGATCATTTACCCGGTTCCTGGTCAGGAAAACCTGTTTGTTATTCCGTGCGGTCCCGTACCCCCAAATCCGGCTGAAATGTTGCTGAGCGAGCGGATAGACGAGCTGTTTACACAATTACGTCAACAGTTTGATATGATAATAATTGATACCGCACCGGTAGGATTGGTAAGTGACTCAATAACGTTGGGTAAGTATGCCGATGCAGCTGTATATATAGTACGGCATAATTATACTTTCAGAAAATTCCTGCAATTTGCCAATGACCTGTTTATTAAAAATAAATTACCGCATTTATCCATTGTGATCAACGATATTAAAACGAGAGCTGGTTACGGCGGGTATTATGGTTATGGATACGGTTATGGTTATGGCTATGGTTATAACTCTCATTATTTTGATAATGGCCCAAAAAAGAAAGGATTGTTTAAGCGTTTAACATCGAAGAACGTAAATAACAACGGATCAAACGGAAAATCTTAAACTATGAATTATTTTGTTCATTCTTCAGCCATTGCAGATGATGGGTGTGAAATTGGTGATGGAACGAAGGTGTGGCATTTTTCCCATATTATGTCTGGCTGTATTATTGGAAAAAATTGCAATATTGGCCAGAATGTTGTCATCTCTCCGCAGGTTACGCTCGGCAACAATGTGAAAGTTCAAAACAATGTATCTATTTATACAGGAGTCATTTGTGAGGATGATGTTTTTTTAGGCCCGTCAATGGTATTTACCAATGTGATTAATCCCAGAAGCGCAGTAGTACGTAAAAATGAATACCGGTCAACCCTGGTAAAGAAAGGCGCTTCCATCGGAGCAAATGCAACCATTGTATGCGGTCATAATATTGGTGAGTATGCATTTGTAGGTGCAGGGGCTGTTATTACCAAAGAAGTAAAACCATACGCATTGGTGGTTGGGAACCCTGCCCGCCAGATTGGTTGGGTAAGCGAATATGGACATCGCTTGCATTTTGATGAAGAAGGTTATGCAGTTTGCCCCGAAACAAAACAACGTTATCAGTTAACAAACAATAGTGTAATAAGAATAGCATGACCTTAAACGGAAAAATTAAGTTTGCAGTTGTTGGTTGCGGCCATATAGGCAAGCGCCATGCTGCCATGATCTCCAATAATCCTGAAGCAGAACTGGTGGGCCTGGCAGATGTCAAAGAAACAATTGCCAATGATGTCGCTTCTTACAACGTGCCCTTTTTTACAAGCTTAACCGATCTATTACAAAGCGAGATCCCGTTTGATGTGCTTTGTGTGGCAACTCCAAACGGGTTGCATGAAGAGCAGGCTTTACAGGCTTTGCGTGCGGGCCGTAATGTGGTTATTGAAAAGCCGATGGCATTGACAAAAGCGGGATGTGAACGCATCATTTATGAAGCGTTACACCATCACCGCCAGGTTTTTTGTGTTATGCAGAATCGCTATTCACCTCCGATGGCATGGCTTAAAGAGGTTTTAAGAAAGAATCTTTTAGGCAATATTTACCTTGTTCAGGTGAATTGTTACTGGAATCGTGATGAACGGTACTATGTTCCCGGCAACTGGCATGGTACAAAAAGCTTAGACGGTGGAGTTCTGTACACTCAGTTCTCACATTTTATTGATATTATGTTCTGGTTGTTTGGTGATATAGAAAACATAAAGGGCAAATTCACCAATTTCAACCACAAACAATTGACGGAGTTTGATGATTCAGGGTTTGTAAATTTCGATTTTGTAAATGGTGGAATGGGATGCATTAATTTCTCTACATCCGCGTGGAACGAGAACCTGGAAAGCAGTATAACGATCATTGGTGAAAATGGAACTGTAAAAGTGGGTGGTCAGTATATGAACGAATTGCAGGTATGCAAGATCAAAAATTATGAAATGCCTGTATTGCCTCCGGGTAATCCACCAAATGATTATGGTCCATACAAGGGCTCTGCTGCCAACCACCATTACGTATTTCAAAATGTGGTAGATGTGTTAAAGGGCCGTGCTGCTATAACCACCAATGCCCTGGAAGGATTGAAAGTGGTAGAGATCATAGAGAAGATATATAACAATAACCATCAATCCGCTTAACTGGTATGTCGTTTAAACTTGTAATAGAACCCGGTGCTTCAGAAAAGAATTATTGGAAGGATTTGTGGTATTACCGCGAATTATTTTACATTCTTAGCTGGCGCGACCTGAAGGTGCGATATAAGCAAACCGTTATAGGAGCTGCCTGGAGTGTAATACGTCCTGTGCTTACGACTATCATCTTAACCTTCGCATTCAACAAGATGGCAAAACTGGGGGCTCCTGATGGTGTAGCCTACCCCCTCCTGGTGTTTTGCGGCATGCTTCCCTGGCAGTTTTTTTCTAATGCACTGGGCGAAGCAAGTGGTAGTCTTATTGGTAATGCCAACCTGATCACCAAAGTTTACTTTCCCCGTATGATCGTTCCGGCAAGTTCCGTTATCACCAGCCTGGTTGATCTGGGGATCTCACTGTTGATTCTGGTGGTTATGTTTTTTATATATAAGTTTATTCCTCACTGGACAGTTGTCTTCCTGCCATTTTTTATACTTCTTGCGTTTATAACTTCATTCGGGGTGGGATTGTATGTTACCGCGCTTAATGTAAAGTATCGCGACTTCCGGTATATAATTCCTTTTATTATACAATTTGGTTTATATGTTACTCCTGTTGGTTTTGCCAGTAGTGCAGTACCTGAAAAATGGAGAGTACTTTATGCATTAAACCCTATGGTGGGAATTATTGACGGATTTCGCTGGTGCATATTAGGACAACCTTTAAACCTAACCAGTGTAAGTATTTCGGTTGCCATGTCTATATTTTTCTTGTGGATTGGCGTATGGTATTTTAGAAAAATGGAAAAAAGCTTTGCAGATAATATCTAATCTATGTCTTCTATTATAAAAGTTGATAAGGTTTCCAAAGAGTTTGTTATTTCCCATGAAGCGGCTGAAAGGTATACCACCTTACGTGATGTAATGGCTAGGCAGGCGAAAAAGATATTTTCTTTTTCAAAATCAAATAGCACCAATAAAAAGGCCATTACCCGCGAAAGCTTTATGGCTTTGAAGGATGTGAGTTTTGAAGTAAAGCCCGGAGAGCGTTTGGCCATTATTGGACGCAATGGAGCGGGAAAAAGCACCCTTCTTAAAGTACTGAGCCGTATTACAGAACCTTCTACAGGAAGGATTGAGATCAACGGCCGTGTGGCAAGCTTACTCGAGGTAGGTACTGGTTTTCACCCCGAACTTACAGGGCGTGAAAATATCTATCTCAATGGGGCTATATTGGGAATGAGCAGAACGGAAATTAAACGAAAGTTTGATGAGATCGTAGATTTTTCGGAAGTAGAAAAATTTTTAGATACACCGGTTAAACGGTACAGCAGTGGGATGTATGTACGTTTGGCTTTTGCTGTTGCTGCTCATTTGGAGCCGGAGATACTGGTAGTTGATGAGGTGCTGGCTGTTGGTGATGCCCAGTTTCAGAAGAAATGCCTGGGTAAAATGAAAGATGTAAGCAGTAATGGGCGAACCGTATTATTCGTGAGCCATAACATGGCAGCCGTAAAAAGCCTTTGTACACATGGCATTTTGTTAAATAAAGGGCAACTTGTATTTGATGGTCCTGTGATCGATGCAGTAAATCAATATCAAAAAGGGCAAAACACCACAACCGTTTTTCAACATACAGGGGCTATAACTGAAGCGCCAGGTAATGACAACATCAGGTTATTGAAGTTTCATGTTGAACCAATTGAAGGAAATGTTATTGCTATTTCCAGTGGGATTAAATTTGAGGTCACTTTCTATAATAGCAAGCCGAATATAAGTCTGGATGTAACTTTTGATTTAAAGAACGAGGATGATGTAGTGGTCATGCACCACGGAAAAATTATTTCGCCAGACAGGGATTCAAAAAAGGGCATCTATACGGTTAAAGGTGAATTACCTCCCCATTTATTAAATGCTGGTACGTACTTCTTTAGCCTGATCTTTGGCGAAGACCAGCGATATGGGTTGTTTGGGATCAGTGAGTTGATCCAGTTTGAAGTAATGAATGAGAGTTTTGCAAATACCTCCAGAAGATTGCCTGGTATAATACGGCCCCAAATTGAGTATACGCACGAGTTTCGGTCTACAGATGAAAAGCAGTTACATGAAGGATTTTAAGGTCAAATAGGGCATTATTGTTTCCAATTAGATTTCTTTACTTAAATAATTCTGATTAATCATGAAACCTGTCTATTTAAGAAATGTTCCACCACCAACAGAGACTTTTGATCATATCTCTTTTCTGGAATTAATGGCAAAGTGGATAAAACCGGAGCATTATCTTGAATTAGGGGTGCGGGATGGAAAATGCTTTAAAAGGTTATCGGCATTTGCTACGTCGGCAGTTGGGGTTGATATGCAGCCTATAAATTATAGTTTGAAGAAGAATATGAAATTTCATCTGGGAACAACAGATGATTATTTTACATCGATCAGGGGAACAGGCGTAAAGTTTGATCTTGTATTTATTGACGCCGATCATAGCTATGAGCAATCTTTGAAAGATTTTATGAATGCAAAAGAACATGTGATAGAGGAAGGTTTCATTTTTTTACACGATACCCATCCATATGATCTTTCAATGACTGAACCTGACCTTTGTTCAGATACCTATAAAACAGCTTTGTATATTAAGCAAAACCTGGCTGATGACTTTGAGATAGTTACCTTGCCATTTAATCCGGGTCTCACTATGGTTAAAAAGATGAGCCGGAATAAACAACTCGCCTACCTGTAACCTGATATGATTGATTTTACTACCAAGGTCCCTGTTATTATTGATCTGAAAAAAATCCTCGATGTACGAGGCAATCTTTCCATAATTGAAGGAAAGAAAGATATTCCTTTTACCATTAAACGAACTTATTGGATCTATGATGTGCCTGGCGGCGAAATCAGAGGAGGACATGCTTATAAAACACTTCACGAATTTATTGTGGCATTGAGCGGCAGTTTTGATGTGGTGTTGAACAACGGTAAAGATGAAATGCGATTTCATTTAAACAGATCTTACTATGGGCTGTATGTACCAAATATGTACTGGCGTCATATGGATAACTTTTCAACAAATTCATTTGCACTGATCCTTGCCGATCAGGAATATGATGCAGGTGACTATATACGTGATTTCGACAAATTTAAAGAGGTTGTAAATGGCTAGGGACAATACTGTATTTGACTGCAATGTTATTCTTTTGCCACGTATACATAACCGAGCCGGAAATATTACCCCGGTTACCAATTTTACGAATATTCCCTTTGCCGTTAAACGCGTTTATTATCTATATGACATCCCGGGTGGTGAATCCAGGGGGGCGCATGGTCATAAATCGCTTGAGCAATTGATTATTGCTGCCAGTGGCAGTTTCGATATTACCATCGATGATGGGAAAAATAAAAAAACGGTACAATTAAACAGGCCCTATATGGGCCTGCATCTGAAGCCTGGATTATGGCGCGATATTGCTAATTTTTCATCCGGCGCTATTTGCCTCGTATTAGCTTCTGAGCTTTATAATGAAAACGATTATATCAGGAGTTACGATGAGTTTCTAAATTATAAGAAGTGAAATGCTTAAATATATTAAGGAAATAGAACTCGGTTTATTGATCAGGCTCGTAGAAACGCGGCTCCTTGACTTATTTAAGGAGGGGTTGATCAATGGTACGGTACATACCTGCGTTGGACAAGAACTTACAGGCGCATTTATAGCAAAACATCTTACTGCTGAAGACTATGTGTTTTCCAATCACAGGGGACATGGCCATTTTATTTCAAGAACCGGCAAAGTGAAAGAGCTGTTGCTTGAGTTAATGGGTAAGAAAAATGGGGCATGTCATGGAATTGGCGGCAGCCAGCATTTATACGATCACAATTATTTATCAAACGGTATCCAGGCCGGTATGACGCCTATAGCTGCAGGGGTAGCATTGCATTATAAGGTTAATAAAACTTCTGATATCAGTGTTGTATTTATTGGCGATGGAACCCTGGGTGAAGGGTTATTATATGAAACGTTGAACATTTGCGGCAAATGGAATTTGCCGGTATTATTTGTTCTGGAAAATAACAAATACGCTCAATCAACTTCCTGGCAACAAACATTTTCAGGCAACCTGGAAGATCGTATAAAAGGATTTGGTGTTAACTATTCAAAGGCAGATATCTGGGATCTTGATCACTTGGATAATTGTGTGAATGAAACAGTTGCAAAAGTGAGAGAAGGTAAGCCCTATCTTCTTGAAATTGATTGTTACCGGTTGAATTCACATTCAAAAGGTGACGATAACCGTTCGGAAATAGAGATCACAGCTTACCGTGAAAAAGATCCAATCAATACGTTTATCAGGCAATATTCACAGCTGGCAGAGGAAATAAAACAGAAGCATATTACTGCCATTAATAACTGGGTAGAAGCGGCAAAACAGGAAGAAGATCTTGACTATTTAGAGAACCTTCCCCAGGTTCATAACTTGGCTACTGCGTTTTCTTCAATTGAGACAACAACATTGTCCAAGGAAAAATATAATACCCTTATTTATCATGGGCTGAAGTCATTGCTGCAAAACGGGCATACTTTTATGATAGGCGAGGATATTGCTAACAATTCTGATTTTACTGCCAAACCATACGGTGGCGCTTTTAAAGTAACCAGGGATTTAAGCGATCTGTACCCAAACAGGGTGTTTAATACGCCTATAAGTGAAGCGGCTATTGCAGGTATCTCTATCGGGCTTGCGGTAAAGGGAAATATTGCAATTGCAGAGATCATGTTTGGCGACTTTTCTACACTGGTATTGGATCAGTTGCTGCAACATGCATCTAAGTTTTATGGTATGACCAAAGGGAACATAAAAGTTCCTTTTATTCTCCGAACCCCAATGGGCGGATACAGAGGATATGGCCCTACTCACTCACAATCGATAGAGAAACATTTTCTTGGCATTCCATATTTGAATGTGATTGCACTAAATAAGTATCTTGATCCTTCAATAATTTATACCAACCTGAGTAAGGAGCCAACTCCTTCAATGGTAATTGAGAATAAAATATTATATACAAGAACACCGGCTGATGTAAACAAGGTTTTTAATTACCAGATAAGTGACGAATTATATCCAACCATCCTCATATCTCCCAGATCAGCTATCAGGGATTGTACTATTGTGTGTTATGGAGGAATGGTTGAGATTGTGGAGAAAGCAATACTGGAATTAATTATAACGCATGATATTTTCTGTGAAATTATAATTCCTTCAAAGATCAATACGCTGAATATTGAACCGATATTGAATTCTGTTGAAGCAACAGAGAAATTACTTATAGTAGAAGAGGGAAGCAATATTGCTTCTTTATCAGGTACAATTGTAAGCGGGCTGCTTCAGCAAACAAAGAATTCTTTTCTCTATCAAAGTCTCGCAAATAATAATATTATACCGTCAGGATCTAAAGCAGAAATCTCACTGCTGCCGTCTGCACAGCGTATTGTGAAATCTATATTATCCTTTTTCAGGAACCAGTAATTGTATGAACAAAGTAATCATTGCCAGGGAAAATGTATCTGATAACGAATACAAGATCGTAACTATCTATAAAGGGAATAATGATCCTGTGAAGAAGAATGATATTATTGGAGAAATTGAATCAAGTAAGGCTTTGATCGAATTGCTGGCGGAACAAAGCGGATTTTTTTTTACTGATAGAAAAGAAGGAGAAATGATAGCGGTGGGTGAAGTATTCGCTCTGATCAGTGCTGAGCCTATAATGGAACCAGAAAAAATCACCACTTTTGTTTCAGTAAGTAATGATACAACGTTTGAGGATGGAAGTGTAATAACCCAAAAGGCGAGTCAGCTTATAGAAAGCCATGGTATTTCAATAGTGGAATTAAAAAAATCCCTAAACAATCCTGATATCGTTAGTGAACGGGATGTATTGAAATTTCTCGATACGAAACTGGTTGAGTGGGAAACCCCTGACCTTACTGCAGCCTACACAAACTTTTCAACGCGAAAGGTAAAACGCGTGGCAATTATCGGTGGTGGAACTGGCGCCATACAGGTTATTGACCTGATGTTGAGTATTGGCGAATATATACCATTCTGCATTTTCGATGATACGCCATATAAACTGAATAAGAAAATATTGGGGGTTCCGGTTATTAGCAGGATCGATCCCGAAATAATTGAGCGTTATTTTAAAGATGCTTTCTTTGACGAGGTTATTATTGCTATTTCTACCTCTATCCCTTTCAGGGAAAAAGTATTTAAGGCGTTAAAATCACGGAATATACCTTTTGCCAACCTGATACATAGTTCTGTTTATTTAGGGGTTAACGTTCAACTAGGCGAAGGAAATATTATTCTTCCCCAATGCCATATTGGCCCGTGTGCCGCAATTGGTGATAATAATTTTATAACGGCCAAAGCAAGTATTGAACATAATAATATAGTAGGCGATCATTGTACTTTCGGACCGGGTGTAATGACCTCGGGGAACGTAACAATTGGAAATAAGGTGAAGTTCGGAGCTGGGATATTTGTTGAACCGAATATCAAGATCGGAGACAATGCAATTATTTCATCTGGAAGTATTATTACAAAGCACGTGGAAGCAGGTACTACGGTAATTAATAATAAAAATCTAAATTTCAAGAGATGATAGCTCATCCCGATAAATTCGCCGGTTATTATAACAATGGGTTGCTCGACTTTGACCGCCGGCTCGCACAATATGGATATTTACAGTTTAAGCCTTACTTCAAAGGAGAAAACTGCCTTGAGCTTGGTCCGGCTACGGGTTATATGACATGTCATTTGCTGAATGACTTTAAAGAATTGACTGCAGTTGAAGGATCGTTAAGCTTATTAGAGCAGATTCCGGAACACCCTTCGCTTGTAAAGGTGCATTCTTTATTTGAGGAATATGAGCCTGCAAAAAAATTCGACACTATAATAATGAGCCATGTGCTGGAGCATATTTATAATCCGGTGGAATTGCTTAAGCGAATTAAAGGCTGGCTGGCAGATGATGGTATATTTATTTTAGGTGTGCCAAATGCTAAATCTTTTCACCGGTTGGCTGCTGTTGAAATGGGCCTTTTGGAAACAGAATACACTTTAAATGACAGGGATAGAGCCTTAGGCCATTATCGGGTATATGATATGGAAAGTTTAAAAAAAGATGCCATTGAGGCGGGATACAACGTAGTTGAAACTGGAGGCATATTCATAAAGTTTCTTTCCAATAGCCAGATAGAACAATTTTTGAACGACGATATTCTCAACGCTTATTTTAAGTTAAGCAATACTTTTAAAGAAAACTCCGCTGAAATTTTCTTAATACTTAGTTTATAATGAAAATCCCCTTTTTGTCCTTTGAATGTATGCATATCGCTATAAAACAAGAGATGCTGCAGGCATTCGAAAAATTCTATGACAGTTACTGGTATGTTTTAGGCGAACAGGTAAATATATTTGAAAAAGAATATGCTGCGTTTAATAAAGTAAGTCATGTGGTTGGAGTAAGCAATGGTCTTGATGCACTTCATATTGCTTTAAATACATTAGAGATTGGTAAAGGCGATGAGGTAATTGTTCCTTCAAATACTTTCATAGCCACTTTACTGGCTGTATCATATGTAGGCGCTACTCCTGTTTTGGTGGAGCCAAACATAAATACTTATAATATCGATCCACTTAGGATAGAAGCAGCTATTACCCCACGAACAAAAGCGATCATGCCAGTGCATCTGTATGGACAGGCATGCGAAATGGAAGCAATTAAGAAAATCGCTGATAAACATGGATTATATATTGTCGAGGATAATGCGCAGGCCCAGGGTGCTACTTTTAATAACCGGTTAACAGGTAGTTGGGGTCAGATCAATGGAACCAGCTTTTATCCTGGCAAGAACCTGGGGGCATTGGGTGATGCAGGTGGTATTACTACAAATGATCCGGAACTGGCTGAAAAAGCACGCATGTTGCGCAATTATGGCTCTCAGAAAAAATACTTTAATGAAGTAATTGGGTATAACATGCGCCTTGATGAGTGCCAGGCTTCCTTTTTGTCGGTTAAGCTGAAATACCTGAAAGAATGGATTGAAGAACGCCGCCGAATAGCAACATTGTATCAGGAAGCTTTAAAAAATATAGGAGATATTATACTCCCCCAGATTGCAGAGGGGGCAGACCATGTATATCATTTATATGTGATACGCACTCGTTACAGAGATCAATTGCAGCAATATCTTTCAGATGCGGGCATAGGAACTCTAATTCATTATCCCATACCCCCGCATTTACAGGACGCCTACAAATACCTTGGCTATAAAAAAGGTGATTTCCCTGTTGCTGAGGAAATTGCTGAAACATGCCTGAGTCTGCCTTTATGGCCTGGGCTATCAAAAGAACAGATTTTTGAAGTGTCAAATGTAATGTGTAAGTTTTTTGATGGAAAATAATCTACCGTTAGTTAGCATAGTTGTTATGACCTATCAACAGGTCGCTTTCCTGAAACCTTGCATTGAAAGCATTCTTTCACAGACCTATAAGAATATTGAGATCATCATTGCAGATGATGGGTCGACAGATCAGTCACCTGAACTCATTCGATCGTTCGCTGCTGGTAATAGCAACATTATACCAATCCTATCTCCGGTAAACAAGGGCGTTTCCATTAACCTGAACCTGGGGATGGACCAATGCAAAGGGAAGTACATCTGCATCATTGCCGGTGATGATGTTATGTACCCTTCCAAAATTGAAAAGCAGGTAGCTTTTCTGGAAACTAATGCTGAGTATGAAATGTGTTATCATAATGTGGATGTGTATGATGAAGACACGAAAACAATACTCTATAAATGGTTGGACAAATTTCTGCCATGCCGGCATGCCCCCGATGCGCTTTTCAGAGCTCTCTGGAATTTGAAGAAAAATGATAGAAAGGCGCCATCCGGCTCCTGGTTTGGGCGCGCCAGCTATTTGAAATATGCCCGTAACGACTGGCGTACCCAGTCCAGTCACGAATTTATTTTTACCATGGGTATGTATGCTGCAAAACCGGATGCAAAATGGCATACATTGCCCGAAGTATTAGGAATGTATCGAACGCATAGCAAGGGAATGAGCAGGCATACGGGCAACTGGCAAAACGCAGCCGAAGAAATTAGTGTATGTTACTCATTAGCCAGAGTGAAGTTCCCTCAATTTACCAGGGCTATTAATAACGAAGAAGCGTTCTGGTGGTTCATGGAATTATTATATAACCAGGTGCCAGGTGAATATAGAAGTACTTACATGAGGGAATTTTTGAGGAAGTTTGGCCTGGGAAGGTATTTATATCTGCATGCCTGCAGGATATTATTGAGCGATAAACTAAAAGCTGTTCGAAAATTAGTAAAGGGACCTGCCTGATAATTATAAAGTTACTTTTGAATGTTGCATCAGCTAAAAAATAATATTTCCAACAAACTTCTCCGGTACAATTATAACAAAGCCAGGAACGCTTTTGAAAAGGCGATCCCTTTTAGAAATTATTTACCGGAAAGTGAATTTGATAAATTTGTTCAGCAGTATTCCAACGTAGCTGCAGGCCCCCGGCAGGATTACAGTCTGGCTGGTATGGAAGCCCTGGCATTGGAACGGTTTCAGTATATAGGCAATAAGATTAACTTTAAGCCTTCATCGGTACTTGAAATTGGGCCCGGTGCAGGTTTTGTATTAAAGAAGTTTAAGGAAAACGGTATCAATAAGGCCGTAGCATTGGATATAGTGGACAGCCTTTACCCTGAAGTGAAAAAAGCCGGAGTAGAAATTGTTCTGTCCAGCGCAGACAATATGGCTTGTATACCTGATAAAAGTTACGATCTGATCGTTAGCTGGAGCGCACTGGAACATATTCCCAACCCCCGGATCGTTTTTGAAGAGTGCCTGCGTATATTAAAACCAGGTGGATATTTATACCTTCAATTCGGGCCTTTATATTATAGTCCCTGGGGCTACCATCATTATTCCGTATTAAAATGTCCTTATCTTCATCTTTTGTTTCCCGAGCAGTTGATTCATAATCACGCCCGGAACGTAAAAGGGGAAGATTATAAAGGATACCTGCCCTGGACAAATGGTTGCGACCTTGATGAATATCAGTTTTTGAAAAGAGGATTGTCTTACGAATACATTTTAGAAAGCTATAACTCAGGATATGATATGTTCTCTGCATCGATGATATCCCGGTATCCTGATATATTTAAATCTAAAAACGTTCCTTTTGAAAGCTTTTTTGTAGACTGGATACAAGTAGGCATCTTACGAAAGCCCTGATAATCGCCTTAAATACTTAAAAGTATGGGTGTAATCAGTAATTTCAAAAGTTCTGTTTATAAGGAACTGAATAAACTAAGATTTGATGTAATTGCCCTCGCTCTCCGAAGTAATGGAGGAGTATGTTGTCCGATTTGTGGATATAAGGGCTTCACTTTTTTACCTTACGGCTTAGACAAACGGGCTAACGCCCTTTGCCAGGTTTGCCATTCCAAGGAAAGGCAGCGGTTAACTGCCCTGCAGATTGGAAGACTGGGGCTTAGATATAAAAGCCGGTTGTTGCATGTTGCACCGGATCCTGAATTATCTATTTTTCTTAAACGTCAGTACTCCTTAATAGAAACTAAGATCGATAAAAGGGTTCCTGGTTATAGTTATCCCAAGAGTACAATAACCATGGACCTAACTAACCTTACGATTGAGGATAGTTCGTTCGATCTGGCAATTTGCCTTCACGTATTATCTTATATCGAGGATGATATTAAAGCAATGCGGGAATTATACCGGGTTTTAGATAAGGATGGAGTGGCTTTGTTTACAGTTCCTCAGGACCTTTCACAGCAGAAAACCATTTCGGCTGGTAATATTAGTGACAGAGAGGAACGCCATAAACTGTTTGGGCATCCCGATGTTGTGAGGTTGTACGGCAGAGATTTTGGCGAACGGTTATCTACAGTGGGATTTGAAGTAGAAGAATTTGCAGTTGGATGTAATTTTTCACAGAACGAAATTTTTAAGTACGGATTAATCAGCAATGACTCAATATTTATAGCAAAGAAAAAATATGGATCCTAAAAATCAGACAGTACTGGTAACCGGTGGTACCGGTTCATTTGGAAATAAAGTAGCACAATACCTTCAGGGCCATAACCCTAAAAAGATCATTATTTATAGCCGCGACGAAAAGAAGCAATATGAAATGCAGAAGCAGTATCCGCATTATCACTATATTATTGGTGATGTGAGAGACAAGGAGCGCTTGTTCCAGGCCTGCAAGGGTGTTGATTTTATCTTTCATGCGGCTGCTTTAAAGCATGTGCCTGCATGTGAGAGTTACCCTTATGAGGCTGTAAAAACAAATATTACCGGCTCATACAATGTATGTGAAGCCGCTATACATAATAATGTACAAAAAGTAGTTGCCTTATCAACAGATAAAGCGGTAAAGCCAATCAATGCCATGGGTTTGTCGAAGAGCATGATGGAGAAGATCGTATGCTCGCAAAACCAGATCCAGGTAGATACCGTTTTCTCCTGCGTTCGCTATGGCAATGTAATGGGATCAAGGGGATCGGTTATACCCTTTTTCAAAAAGCTGATCGCTGATAAAAAGGCCCTTACTATTACTGATTCAAAAATGACCCGGTTTATGATGACGCTCGACGAGTCAGTTGAGTTGGTATTATATGCGATGAAATATGCTAAAGGCGGGGAAGTATTTGTTAAGAAGGCGCCAGCCTGTTTAATGACCGACCTGGCCAGAACCATGATTAAAAAGTATGGTGATGGAAACATCGAAAATATTAAAGAAGTAGGCGTAAGACCCGGAGAAAAGATTGATGAGGTACTGGTTAATGAATATGAGATCAGAAGAAGCGATGAGAACGACCAGTTTTTTATTGTACATCCCGAATACAGACCCGTTAAGGACAATCAAACTTATGCAAGCGGGTATGAGTATACTTCTGCCAATACAAAACAATTAACCGATTACGAAAGCATATCGGCATTGCTCGATAGAATGGGCGACGATGAATTATATACTTAAGCTGGTATGAAAAATAAAGAGATCGTAATATTAGGTTCTGCCGGCATGTTGGGCCAAATGGTAAAAAAGTATTTTTCAGCAGCCGGTCATTCAATTACCTGTTTCGACAATAGATTCAATTATACCAACAGGCCGGCCTATGGAGCTTATTTGCGCTCCCTCAGGAATGCTGTTGTTTTTAATTGTATTGGAAAAATAAAACAAAAGACAGACGATGCGGGCGATCTTTTACAGGCAAACGCCATATTGCCTGCAGAGCTGAGGAATGGCCTGCACGAAGATGTGATATTTATTCATCCCAGCACCGATTGTGTTTTTAATGGTGAAAAGGGATTGCCTTATGCTGTAACAGACGATACCGATGCAACCGATGATTATGGATGGTCAAAAAGGCTGGGTGAGGTAGTATTGACCGGCAGAGCAAATACACTGATACCAAGAGTGAGTATTATTGGGCCCGACAGAAACCCGCTGGGTAAAGGATTGCTGGCCTGGGTAATGTCAAATAAACCTGGTACTACTATAAAAGGATTTACAAATCATTGGTGGAATGGTATTACCACGCTGGAGTGGTGTAAGCAAATAGAGGATTTTCTCAATAGGAATCAGTCATTTGAATTTACATTGAAGCAGTACGGCACCAGGGAGCATTATACAAAATATGACATGGTATCCCTCTTTAATGATCTATTCGATTTGAAGCTTCAAATTGAACCTGTTGAAACTCCATCGATGGTAGACAGGAGACTGGCCCCGGATATCATTTGCAAATCTTTACCCGAGCAATTAAAAGACATCAAACTGGGATAATTTGGCAACCTGTACTATTCTCATATTGACATATAAAGGGAAACATCATCTTGAATTTCTCTTACCCACAGTAAAAGCAGCTATAGACAATTATCGGGGCAATGCTGAAATAGATGTGCTGATAGTTGATAATGGTTGTGACGAAATAACCCGGCAATATTCGATTTCTAATTTTCCGCAATTCAGATATGAGTTTTCACCGGTAAACGATTACCTATTTTCGTTGAATCATTTTATTCGTGACATGAAGGCGGAATACCTGCTCATGTTGAATGATGACATGAAAATGGAATTGAATGTGCTCAATGAGTTAGTGCCAATGATGGAAAATGATCCTTCATTGTTTGCTGTCTCATGCCGCATCATGGATTTCGATGGTACCTATACGGCTTCCGGGGTAAGAATGGCCACCTATTCAAAAGGATGGCTGCGTAACTATTACCTGGATACAGAAGAAAGCGCAACAAAATATTCATTATATCCAGGCGGCGGGGCTGCTATATTCCGCACTACTTATTTTAATGAATTAGAAGGATTCGATACGTTATTTCGCCCTGCCTATTGCGAAGATACCGATTTGGGTATGCGTGCCTGGCAGCAGGGCTGGAAAGTAGTATATCATCCCAAAGCCATATTGTACCACAGGGAAGGCGGTACCATAAAGGACCAGTTTAAAAAGGACCGGCTTGAACAGATGATCTTTAAAAACCAGGTTCTGTGCATGATAAAGAATTGCCGCTACCCTGGATTCTTGGGCTGGTTTTTATTATTGCTACCCTATCGGCTTTTATTTAATTATTTCCGCAATAAGAATCTGTATAAGGCCATGATCATGGCCCTCAAACAATATTCGCAGGCAAAGGGAAAAAGGGCGACCGCGAAAGTTAAAGTGTATGATAACGAATGGATGCCATTGTTAGATGCTTCCTACCTTTTTCAAGTAAGTAAAAATGAAAGAAAAGAAGCGCGTGAATCAATCTGAACGGGAACAATTTCTTGCATTTTCCGATACACTTTTTACTTACCATGGCGGGGTTTTGGATTATACCGATAACCTGGCCCTGCAATTACAAGCCATTGGTAAACTAAAAACTGCGGTAGCACCTGAAGTAGGAACTATCAACAGGCCATATACAATCGAGGAATTCCCTATTCGCACCCAACGTAAGAGTTCCAGGTTAGATAAATTCCCACCCTTATCCAAACTCATCACCTTATTTTATGTAATTAATTTATACCGGGCGGCTTACTTTGAAATGAAACGATTGATAAAAAAGCACCCGGGAGTTACTATACTTTTCACTGAATATTATACATCACCTTTTGATATCATAGTAGCCTGCGCCCGTTGGCAAAAAGTCCCTTACGCCATTGTTTTTCATGGGCTTGATATTATTTGTGCCCGGCAGAAAGAGTTTAAACATTTCAAAAAGAATTATGAAGGCGCACGGTTTATAATTTACAATTCCGAGGCTACCAGGCAATTATGCAGAGACCAATTTAAATTCAGTCACAAACAGGAGTTGATATTACATCCGGGTTTAAATGTCCCGGCAATTGAAGATAATTTTAAGAACATATTGAACGTAGATCCTGCAACAGGGAAAAACCAACGAAAGATCGTTTTTACTACCATTTCAAGGTTAGTAAAAAGAAAAGGGATAGATCTTGCGATTAGAATGATAAAGGAGTTGAAGGATCGCTATGACGATATAGAAATTATTTATTATATTGCTGGAACAGGGCTGGAATCGGAATCTTTGAATCAGTTGATTCAGCAATTAAATGCGGGGCTGTATGTTAAGATGCTTGGTAATGTATCGGAAGAAGAAAAGTATAAATTATTACAACAATCCGATTTCTTTTTGATGCCTACGCATAGTGCGGGTGATCTGGATTTTGAGGGGTTTGGGATCAGCTTTATAGAAGCCTCCCTTTTGGGAAATGTGGTGATTGGTGGTACCCATGGAGGAGTTAAGGAAGCTGTGGTGCATGAGCATACCGGATACCTTTTTGATTTCGACAACAATGAATCTGTTCATCTGGCAGTTCAAACAATTGAAAATTGTATTAATCAGCCAGGTTTAATGGATAGTATAAAAAGGCAGGGAATTGAATATGTCAGGAAGAATTATGACTGGAATAACCTGATTAAAAAATTCCTGGAGTTTCGTAACTGATTGGTAGTAGTGTAAAATACATATACCTGAACCCTAAAACAGTGATGTTGCCTTAGTGAAGAGTGTCCAGGTTGTACGGCCGGGAAATAAGATATTACTGCCGTATAGCCATATTGAGTTTTAGTACCTCTTCTCTGAATGCGCAGCCGCTCCTGAACCCGTAAAACAATGCTTAAGGCCCAAAATTCGTTTAAGCTGCTAAGCTTACATCCCGGGAAACAACACAATTTTGAGCAGGCTGCGGTGCTGGCAGATTTGTACGAAAATGATTTTCGACATGTTACCAGTCTTTATATGGGGCCGGCATTTATTAAGGGGCTTCGCGCCATTTCTCCGAAGTATGCCGGAATGCTTGGAAAAAGAAGCTATTCCAAATTACCATCAAAATATGTCTCTTCATTACCGTATCCTGAGGTAATGAAAAAAGTATATCAGTTACGCAGGAAACAGGTTGATTATTTTTATCTGAATGAGAGCTTTCAACAAAAAGCTTTAAAACGTTTTTCACCCCCCGAGACCTGTATCTCATTTGATATGGCCTCCAATGTGCTGTTCAGGAACTGGAAAGGTAAATCGAAACTGGTGCTTGATCTTACTATTGGAGTACCACAATACCGGTTAAAGATCCAACATGGTGATCAATTTAACTGGAAGATGCTGAATGATGTTGATCCTGTTTCTAAAAGAATGTTCGCCCAGTATGTAGAAGAAGTTGATCTGGCAGACATTATTTTGTGTGGAAGTGAATTTGTAAAGAACACGGTTAGCTGGTTAAATCCAGATAACGAATCCAAATGCAGAGTGCTTCCATATGGCGTAGACCTGGAAGATTTTGGTAATCCCCAAAGGGAATTTGTTGATAAAAAGAATCTGCAATTTGTTTTTGTTGGTGCTGTAGGTTGGCGGAAAGGAGCCGATACTTTATTAAAAGCCTGGAAGAATTTTGTGACATCGCATCCTGAATGCGACTTACATTTTTTTGGCGCGGTTGACAATCATATCGATCTGTCTGATATGCCTGCAAATGTACATATGCATGGTATGGTAAACAGAGCGACGCTGGTTGAGCAATTGAAAAAAATGGACGTGTTTGTTTTTCCTACAACATTTGAAGGAAGTTCTATAGCCGTTTTTCAGGCAATGGCAATGCAGCTGCCTGTAATAACTACAGCTAACAGTGGTACGGTTTTAAAACATGGTATTTCCTGTGAAATGACCGAAGTTGGAAATGTTGCTGCCCTCGCCAATGCCATGGAAAAATTATATACTGATCTGGAGTACAGAAAAACTATTGGACAACAGGCTTATAAATTGAGTAACAGATATACCTGGCAGCACTATAAAGGCAGGCTTTCTAATATTTTAAATGAGAACGAACTGTTAGCGCCCCATCAACTGTCAGAAGAATTGGAAGTGTCCATAGATCTGTAATTTTTTATAAATTAATTAGTAGAATAAGCAGAATTTTATTCAACCTGTGAAAAAACTGGTTCTATTCACATTTGATTATGAGTTGTTTCTTGGTAACAGAAGTGGTACTGTTCAGGAGTGTATAATAACACCCACTTATAAATTACTTTCTTTACTTAATCAATATCAGTTTAAAGGCGTTTTCTTTGTTGACACAACTTATCTGTTAAGTTTGAAAACCGTGGCAGAGTTGTATCTAAAAGCTAAAGAAGATCAGGCCGCTATTTATGAACAATTGCGTAACTTAATTCAGCAGGGGCACTATGTTTTCCCGCATGTACACGCTCACTGGCTCGATGCTGAATATCTTCCAGATGAAAATGAATGGTCGTTGAAGGAGTTGAGGTATTATCAGTTTTCGGCTTTGGATCAGGAGCGGCAAACAAAACTTTTTGATGAATCAGTTCAGCTGATTCAATCGATCGCAGATTCTGTAGTCAAAAATTACCAGATAGATTCTTACCGGGCAGGCGGATGGTCCATACAACCATTCTTAAGTTTCAAGCCCCATTTTTTAAAGCATGGAATTCACCATGAGTGGAGCGTTCTTCCCGGCAAGTACGTGACTTCAACAGCCCATTCATTCGACTTTAGAAAAGTACCAACTGAACAACCGACTTACCATTTCAATGACGATGTTTGTAAAAGCGAAAAAAATGGAAGTTTCAAAGAATGGACAATTTCCACTTTGTCTTTAAGCCGTTTTGAAAAATGGATGAATTTTAAAGTGAATGGTTTGATCCAGCGTTTGATAAAAAAAGAGAAGCCGAAGGGATCAACAGTGTCGTCGAAAATTAAGGAGGAAGGAGATATTTATTGTGAAAGGAACGGATTGAGATTGATTGCCTCTTTTGAAGGATTGAATCCCTATAATTTAATAAAATACCTGGCAAGGATTAAAAGGGCGACGTATTTTCATTTTATTTCACACCCTAAATTAATCACGGGAACGGAATTCCGGATGATGAACATATTATTCCGGTCTTTATCAAAACAAAAAGACCTGGAAACAGATTTTAGAAAAGTCAACTTTTAAATGATCAATATCCTATTTATTGCATTCGAGTTTCCGCCATTAAACAGGGGAGGAGTACACCGGCCGTTGGCATTTGTAAGATATCTGCCTGAAAATGGTATCAATCCAATAGTTATTACGCTTGATAAAGCTTGTTTTAAAGATGTTTTTGATTCTTATGGATATGATGAAGGATTGGGGAAAGAAGTTATCAGCAATACTACTATGGTGCCTGTGCCTGCAGATAAGGCTCCCACGTATTCCAGGATAAAGCAATTTACTTCGATCTATTTTTCCATTCATGGTAGTGAAACAAAATATTGGGAACAGTATTTTTACAGTGCGGTTGAAAAAGCGGTAGCGACTTATAAGCCTAAAGCCATTTTTGCAACCGTACCGCCGTTCAGCCTGCTGCCGTTGGTTGACAATATTTCGAAGAAATACAAGATCCCGGTGGTACTCGATTTCCGGGATGCCTGGTCGCAATGGCGAACGCTCCCATATGGCACTATCATGCATTACTGGCGTACGCTTCAGTTTGAAAAGAAGTACCTAAAAAATGCTCAGGCAATCGTTGCTACCTCAAAACAAACGCTTGATGATTTTAAAAGCCTGCATCCGCAGGTGCCAGCAAATAAATTTCATTACATCCCGAACGGATATAATGGCGCATTGCAAACCTGGCAGCCTGTTGTGCCGGATAAAGATGAATGGACCATTGGCTATGTAGGCAGCTTTTATTTCACACCGGACGCAAGGGAGCAAATGTTGAAGCCCTGGTATAAGAAGAGAGGGCATCGTATGCTGCAATACATTCCTCAAAAACAGGATTGGCAGTACCGCTCACCTTACTTCTTTTTTCAGGCGCTGCAACAATTAAATGCGGAAAGTCCGGATCTGGGGAAAAAGATAAAGGTGAAGTTTGCTGGTAAAATGCCGGCATGGCTAATCGAAATGATCAAAAGTTTTGGTTTGGAACAGCAGGTAACTTTAATTGGAGAAGTTTCACATGAAGAATCATTGCGTTTTCAGCAGCAGTGTGATGCTTTATTGATAACATCTGCCAAACAGCTGGGTGGTCGGGATTATAGTATTGCCGGGAAAACTTTCGAATACCTGCAAATGCAGCGGCCGATAATAGCGTTTGTATGTGATGGTGCACAGAAAGACCTCCTGTCAGATGCAGGTACTGCATTGATCTGCGACCCCGATCGATCTGCTGAAGCGGTGAAACAAATGCGACAATTATTTGAAGGAAAGCTGTTATTGCAGCCCGATTATAAATTTTTAAAAAGCCTTTCAAGAGAAACATTAACTGCCCAACTGGCAAATGTGATCAGAAATATTAGCTAATAAACTATGAAGAAGATTTTACTGGTAGCTGGAACAAGGCCAAATTTCATAAAGCTCGCGCCCTTATATCATCGTATTATTTCCGAAGCAACCGATTATCGCCCCTATATATGCCATACAGGGCAGCACTTTGATTTCAATATGTCTGATATTTTCTGGCAGAATCTTGAATTACCGGCGCCAGATTTTCAACTGGGCGTTAAAGGGAACGGTGTTGCGGATACCATCGGAAAAACAATTTTAGGTATTAATGAAATAGTTCAACAAAATAAATTCGATCTGGTGATCGTATTCGGTGATGTAAATGCAACAGCCGCGGGCGCCATCGTAGGGGCTCAATCGCGTGTTCCTGTAATGCACGTTGAAGCGGGCTTACGCAGTTTCGATAGAGACATGCCTGAAGAGATCAACCGCATTATAACCGACCATGTAAGTGACTACCTGATGGTATCTGAACCCAGTGGAATAAAAAACCTGCAAAAAGAAGGTTTTGCTGACAGTAAGGTAATTATGGTTGGAAATATTATGATCGAATGCCTTTTGCGTACCAGTCAATACTGGAAAAGCATTGAATTACAACCAGGCCTCCAAAGTCATTTTGAAAAGAAACCGGTTGTTGCTACGTTTCACCGTCCTGAGAATGTAGACAGCCGTGAAAACCTGGAAAGAATAGTTACCATTCTTTGTACGCTGGCTAAAGAAAACCCAATTGTTTTCCCGGTACACCCAAGAACAAAATGGCGATTGGAAGAAAGCGGCCTGTTTGATAAAATAATTAACGAAGCCAATATTTTACATACTGAACCACTGAGTTATTTTGAGTTTTTAAAGCTCGTATCAAATGCCAGCATGGTTATCACAGATTCCGGTGGGGTTCAGGAAGAAACCAGTTTTCTGAATATACCTTGTGTTACTTTCCGAAAGAATACCGAACGGCCCGTTACTGCTGAATTAGGCACCAATATATTGATGAGTATTCATGATAATGAATACTTAAAGAAGATCAATGATCACAAACGGGTCATCCAGGAACGTAAGTATGTAGAAATTCCATTATGGAACGATACTGTAAGTCTTCGCATCGTGAACTTTATTAAAGAAAATATATAGCTCCGGATTGATGGCAACCAGAAAGGCAATATTTTTAACGCATCCGCAATTACTTCGTTCTGAAATTACCGGTGGGGTTCAATTGTGCTCACAGGAATTTCATCACATCATTGAGAATATAAGCGAATTATCGCTGACAGATTATTATGTGCCATATACCCGGAATATTATGCAGCGGGTAATGATGAAACTGGGCATGGAAAACTATTCGATGTATGATGTAAAGAAAGACGCACCAGCCCTGCTCGCTTATGTGGAAAAGGAGAACATCGAGATCGTATTTCTTAATATGGCTTCCGTTGTACGGTATGCAAAACCATTGAAAGAAAGATTTGGTGACAAGGTAAAAGTGATCATGTTATCGCATGGCAATCACTCCGGCGATTTCCTGCACCTTATAACGAAACCGATGACCAAACAATCTTCTATAAGAAGAGCTTTAAATAAAATACGGTTAGGATGGTTGATTGCAACGGAAGCCATTCATCGGGTTTCTTATCTCGATGGAGTTGTTACATTATCTGAAACCGAAAAGCAGATTGAAAACTGGTTTGGTGGTAAACGGGTTGAATTTCTTCCGAGAAGGTTGTATGCCGATTTTCTGCCTTATGCACCCGTTGCCGGAAGGGTAGGTTTTGTAGGTCGCCTCGATCATCCACCAAATTTGCAAGGTGTTTCCATATTGTTCGATGCCTTACAGAAAATGGACCATAGCAAACTGGAGATAAGAATTGTAGGTGCACCGGATAATTATGGCCAGCAATTGCAGAGTAAATATCCGTTTATAAAATACCTGGGTGAATTACCCGATAAAACACTGGAAGAAGAGATTAAAACATGGGCAGTATTGTTGAATCCTGTTTGGTGGTATTCAACAGGTGCTTCTACCAAACTGGCCCGTGCTATTAGCTGGGGAGTTCCTATTATATCAACAACAGCCGGCATGAGGGGATATGAATGGAAACAAGGCTCTTTAATTGTTGCAGATACTCCCGAAGAAATGGCCCGCCAATTGATCATAAATGCCCCTGATCCTGAAAAAGTACAATACTGGGCTGAACAAACCCGGATTATTGCAAACAATGGCCCGGAAATAGAAAGTCTGGGTAATCAGATCAGATCATTATACAAATAATACAGTGGCAACGATTTTTATACCCGCACCACATTTTCCGCCATCTGCCATGCCTCCGTCTCAACGGGTACGCCTGTTGGTGAGGCATTTACATACCCTGGGTTGGAATCCTGTTATTTTTACGGTTGACCACTATTACCGGGAAGAACTGGCCGACCCATGGATGCTGGACATTACTGGTGATAATTTTGAAAAAGTAGAAGTAGGTTGTTTAGATCAACGTAAAACCAGGAAATTTAAGATTGGCGACCTGGGCCTACGAATGTTTTTCCATTTGTTCTTTTCAATGCTGAAACAGGCACGAAAAAGGAAACCGGCGCTGATCTTATACCCGGTACCACCATGGTACATAATGGTAATGGCACCGTTTATTAAATGGTTCAGTGGTGTGCCTTATGCCATTGATTATATAGATCCCTGGATCTTTAAAGTGCCGGAGAATGATAGAAAAGCAAAAATGAGCCAATGGGTGGCAAGAAGATTGGAAGGGTTTGTTGTAAAAAGAAGCAGTGCCATATTTGCCGTATCGCAAGGCATCCTGAATGATCTGATAAACAGATACCCGGCTGTTAAGTCAAAACCGTTGGTATCGGTGCCTTATGGTGTTGAGCCAACTGATTTTCTTACCATAAAAGTAAATAAGCCTGAAAATGACAAGGTGATTTTACGATATACAGGCGCGGTGTCTTCTGCCATGCTGCCTGTGGCTGACACCCTTTTTAAGGCGTTAAAGTTGGTGAACCAACAGGTACCATTACAGGTTGAATTTACGGGCACCAGTTATGCAGGTATTGGGCTTGCCCAGCCAGTTCTGGAATCCCTGATCATTCAGAATGATGTAAAATCATTTGTTACTGAAAACCCTAACAGGGTAGGTTACCGTACAGCATTAGAGTTGAGCATGGGCGCCGATATGCAATTGCTGATGGGAGATACCACGCAATACTATGCAGCTTCAAAGTTAATGGGCATGGTAGCATCGGGACGGCCGTTTTTTGCATTCGTGCATAAAGGATCATTTCCTTCTACATTTCTTGATTCTTTAAATTTTGCCGGCAAAGTAGATTTCATTGCCGGTGAACTCAACGATGAAAAAACGATTCGGGAACTGGCAGATAGTTTATTGAATGCCATTCGCCGTAGAAATGAATTTAATCCAATTGACATTAATAATTCCTCATTGAAACAGCATACTGCTTTTGCAATGGCTCAAACATTTTCAAATACACTTCAAAAAATAGTTCATGAATAAAAAGCATCTGGATAGTATAAAAGGAAAGAAGGTTCTGGTAACTGGAGGATTGGGTTTTGTTGGTCATAATCTCGTAAAAGCGTTGGTAAATGAATATGAATGTAATGTGGTAGTAGTAGATGATTGCACAAACAGTAGTGAAGCAGCCATTGCATCGGTACGTGATAAAGTAACCTTTCACAAGGTAAGTGTATTGGATTCGGATCGTTTTTTTCCTTTGCTTGCTGATGTAAATTATATCTTCCATCTTGCCTGCATCCAGATAGCAGCTTCGGGTTCATCACCATTGCAGGATATGCAGGTAAATGCACAAAGCACCTTGCAATTACTGGAGCACTTACGTCACAATAAACATCCAAATCTGGAAAGGTTTATATATACTTCTTCCTGCTCGGTATATGGCAGTTCTTCCCGTTTGCCGGTAGATGAAAACAGTGCTACCAGGGTTTTAAGTAATTATGCCGCCACAAAATTATTAGGCGAACAATACACCTTGATCTACAATCGTAATTACGATATTCCGGTTTCCGTTGTACGTTATTCCAATGTATATGGTTATGGACAATCGCCACGCAACCCATATTGCGGGGTATTAGGAAAGTTTGTACACAACTCATTGACCAATCAACCGCTTTCGGTCTTTGGCGATGGGGAGCAAACCCGCGATTATACTTTCATTTCTGATGCCGTTGATGCCACTGTATTGGCCGCAGTACATCCTATGGCTTATGGCGATGTATTCAATATTGGAACAAGCGTTGAAACTTCAGTGAATAAACTGGTGCACCTGATTACTCAATATGTGTCTGGTTGTGAAGTTCGGAACGTGCCGGAAAGAGATATAGATAATATTCGCCGACGGATGATCGACATCGAAAAAATACATCAGCGTTTGGGCTGGGCTCCCAAAGTAGGTATCCAAAAGGGTATTGAACTTACAATAGACTGGTATAAGACCACTATATAATGCCTACGAGAAGTAATATTGGATTTGGATGTGTTTCTCTGACCGCTCATCAGCGGGAAAGTGAGGCATTGCAAATCCTTTCTGGTGCTTTTGAAGAAGGAATAACCCATTTTGATACAGCCCCTGTATATGGACAGGGTTATTCTGAAAAGATACTTGGGAAATTTATCAAACAACGCCGCAGTCAGGTTACAATTACAACTAAAGTTGGATTAGGACCTGTTGAGCAAAAACAAATGCCTGCCTGGATCGCATTGCCATTGCATGCATTGAAAAAGAAGATCAGGCCAACAGGAAATGCGGAAGTATCAGCCATAACTGATCCTGAACCGCTTACTTACAGAAAGCTGGATATAGACTATGTAAGTAAATCGCTGGAAAACAGCCTGCGCAATTGCAGAACGGATTACCTGGACTACTATTTATTACACGAGGCCTTACCTGCTTTTTTAACCGAAAAGGCGTTGGCATTTTTGACAAAGCAGAAGGAAACAGGTGTGATCAGGAATCTGGGAATTGCTGCGTCACATGTTAATCTTAACCAACTTGATGCAGCAACCAGCACAGTATGGAATGTGCTGCAATATGAAAACGGCGTACATTATGATACTGATAAATGGGTAAGAACGTTTGAGAATAAGATCCATTTTTATCATAGTACATTGAAATTTCTCAAAAAGGCCAAAACTGATATATATACATTAACAGATATAGCAGGCATATTATTAAATAATGCCAGCAGAAGCAATCCAAAGGGAAAAGTATTGTTCTCGACCACTAAAAAGAAAACGATACAGGATAATTTAAAAAGTTTTGAAAAGGCCAACTCATTCTCAACGGAAGAAATGAAAAACATCGTTAATGCCATTTATTGATCTGAATAAACAGGAAACGCTTTCGGCTAAGCAGTATGATTTTGTGATCATTGGGGCCGGGGCATCGGGCATTATGCTGGCCGTTAAACTATCGGCAAGCGGCAAACAGGTATTACTGGTTGAAAGCGGGCATTTTAATATTGATGAAGAGCGCCAACAATTGAACGAAGTCACTCATTCTTCCAAAAAGCTGGAAAACGCAGTGTGGGGAAGAAAACGAGCCGTAGGGGGAACTACCCTTGCCTGGGGCGGGCAATCACTACCTTTTTCTAAATTAGATTTTACTGTAAGGGATTGGGTGGATAACAGCGGATGGCCAATATCTTTTGATGACCTGGCAGCGCATTATAAGATGGCTAACGAGTTCATGCAAATTGATACGCTTGATTACAGAGACGATATTTTACCTGGAATTAAATTATCACACCCACCTGATTTCGATACCTCAGTAATTAATTACCATGTATCAAAGTGGGCGAATGAGCCCAATTTCGTTAACCTGTATCGGAATCATCTCGAACAACAGGTAGATGTGGTGTATAATGCTGTATTGACGCAGATAATTAAAGAAGGGACTGCAATTGTGGCCATACAAATTGCCAACTTCAATAAACAACACTTTACGGTGACCGTTTCAGGTCGCCTGATATTAAGCGTTGGAGGGATAGAAACTTCAAGAATATTATTGCTTAATAAGTTAGGTAACCCCGATTGGGTTGGGAAATGTTTTATGGACCACCCCTGTATTGAAGTGGGCGTTGTACAAACACGCAATGAGTATGCGTTACAGCGTCAATTTAACACCCATGTATGGCAAGGAAGAAAGTACTCTATCCGAATGAGTCTTTCAGAGCAGATTCAACAGGAAAGAAAATTGTTGAATTGTTCAGGGACAATTATGTTTACTGCATCCACTGATCAATTCGATCCATATGCCGAATTAAAAGCATTTAAAAGGGATTTTAAAATTGGCAGGCTATTTAAAGTTTCCGGCAAAAGCATAGAAATTCTTAAAAGTGTAATTGCTTACATCCGTCATAGGTTTTACTATAAAATAAATACAGAGGCCAAACTGCTCTTAATGATGGAGCAGGAGCCAGATACTGGAAGTTATATAAGTCTTAGTGAGCAGGTTGATATTTTTAATAAGGCAAAGGCGAATATCAATTGGGTAATTACAAAGAAAACCTGGGAAACAGCAGTAATGACCGCCAGGTATATTGAGCGTGAAATAGCGCGATTAAACTTAGGTAAAGTATCGTTATATAAGCAAATTGACCCTGATACTTCTTCATGGAACAACTATCTTTCTGATGTAAACCATCATATGGGTGGGGCAAGAATGAGTGGAAGCGAGAAAGAGGGCGTGGTTGACAATAACCTGAAAGTATGGGGATCCGACAACCTGTACATCTGCAGTTGTGCTGTTTTTCCGACTTCATCCCATTCAAACCCAACATTGACGATGTTGGCGCTGGCAAATAGATTGCACCAGCATTTCATGACTAAAACAACTAAAAACTAATTGTATGAGTAAAGTGAAAGACTTGGTAAAACATACCCTGTTCAAAATAATTTCTGGTAAAAAAGGCTATAGCGACCTGCGGGTTTTAACCGGGCCTGCAGCAGGCGTAAAGCTCCGCCTGGATCTGCGAAAAGAAGGATCTTACTTTCTGGGAAATTACGATAAATGGATCTTCGACAGGGTTGATCTTAAGAACATCATTAAACCTGGCATGGTGATATGGGATTGTGGATCATACATTGGCTATTATACAGCTGTATTTAGAAAAATTGTAGGGGATAGCGGCTATGTATATACTTTTGAAGCATCGAAAAAGAATTACGAGGTTGTTAAAACACTGCCGGGCCTGAATAACTGGAACAATATTTCTGTTTTGAATTTAGCCGTTGGACCTGATCATACCACTATAAAATTTGCCAATAACCTGGGCGGTTCAAATGGCCCTGTTGGCTTAACAAAGGAATATAATACCGATAATATAGAGGTGGAGGAAATACAATGTTGTGGTGTAGATGAATTGGTATATGAAATGAACATCAAAGCTCCCGATCTTATCAAATTTGATCTGGAAACAGCTGAAGAGTATGCCCTTCACAATGGAGAAAATGTTTTCACAAAAAAACGCCCAAAGATCTTGTTGGAGCTCCATGGCCGAAAGGCAATGAATGCTGCAGCAGAATTCATTGAAAAATATAATTACTCTGCGGTAAGCGTATGGAGTATGCCTTCGTTGGAAGATCGTTATTCGAAGCAATCACTGATGGCTTCTGCAGGCGTTCCACACATGCTTTATTGTTGGCCAAACTGATATTTTGAGGCAGTATGAAGAAGCTGGCTGTTGTAACAACGCACCCCATTCAATATTATGCACCTCTGTTCCGGTTGCTGACGGAAAGGGGAAAGATCGCTTGCAAGGTTTTTTATACCTGGGAAGTAGAGGCAACAAAGTTCGATGTTGATTTTGGGCGGGTGATTGAGTGGGATATTCCGCTGACGGATGGATATGAACACGAATTTGTATCGAACCGGGGTAGTATGCGCCGGGATTTTCGGGGGCTTAAAAATCCAGAGTTGATACAAAAAATTGAAGCCTGGAAAGCCGACGCGGTTTTGGTAATTGGCTGGAATTATTATAGCCATCTTAAAGTATTAAGGCACTTTAAGAATAAGATACCAGTTTTTTTCCGGGGCGATTCTACTTTGCTCGATGAAACACCGGGAGTTAAAACATTAGCCCGTCGCATATTTCTTCGATGGATTTACAGTCATGTCAATACTGCATTTTATGTGGGTACCCACAGTAAAGTATATTTCAGGGCGCACGGATTACGGGATAACCAGTTGGTTTATACCCCGCATGCGATCGACAACGAACGGTTTGCCGACAAAACTGGGCAATATGCTGAAGAAGCAAGAAAATGGAGAAAAGAATTAGGCATAAAGGAAACCGATACTGTCTTATTATTTGCAGGTAAACTGCAAACCAAAAAAAATCCTGAGCTTTTAGTTAAAGCGTTCCTGACCATCAACAATCCTGCATTGCACCTTGTACTGGCGGGTAACGGCGAACAGGAGAAATACCTGAAACAACTCGCTCAGGGCCATTCACGCATCCATTTTGTACCGTTTCAAAACCAAAGCCGGATGCCGGTAGTATATAAATTAGGGGATGTTTTTTGTCTTACATCTCAGGGACCTGGCGAAACCTGGGGCCTCGCCGTTAATGAGGCCATGGCATGTGGAAAAGCTGTTATAGTGAGTGACCGTTGTGGTTGTGCAACAGATCTGGTTAAAAACGGAAATAATGGTTTTATTTTTGAATATAATAATATTACTGACCTTACTGAAAAAATTCAGTATTTCTTGAATCATAGAGATGATATAGGGAAAATGGGACAGACAGGGTTGGATATTATTCAGAACTGGTCGTTCCTGTCGATAGTAACAGCTATAGAGGCAACATTATTAACTAAATAATTTATTTAAATCGAATCGAAACAATCATACGGCTATTCAATAATCCATTTACTGGTTTGTTTATTGTCATTTTTTACAGACTGGTATAATGAGTTGACAATTATTCTTGTACTTACTTTATTTATTGCTATTATAGATAAAATAGGTAAAAGCATTGTGTTACTGGAGATAGTTGCTTTCTTCGGCTGCTTTACCTGTCTTTTTATGCCAGTAATAAGTTACAGTTTTTATAACAGGGATTATTATCTGGCGAGGGCCTTTAAGGTGTACATGCATGTTCCTCAGGAAACTTACTTCAGCTATGCGTTGCCTGCTTTATCTGCATTCACGTTGGCTATGTGCTGGCCATTAAAGGTGAATTATGCGGGTAATATAAAAGATTTTTTTAAATCGAAATACGCAGAAATTTCAAATCATTTAAAGCCTCATCCATATTTGGGTATCCAGTTGGTAGTGGTGGGTATAGTAATGTTATATTTATCTGCATTTCTTCCTTCCTCGCTTCGTTTTATAGGCATCTTATTTTATTTTTCATCTTTTGCGGGCCTTTTATATATATATCTTACGCCTACAGTTCCATACAAAAAAACTTTGTTGATCATAATTCCACTGTTTACGCTGGCAAACGCCCTGCAAACAGGGATGTTTACTGTAGTTACCTATATGAGTATTACCTTAATTTCCTTTTTCTTTATTGGCAACAGGGCGTCATTCCTGAAAAAGGTTTTATTATTTGTTACAGGAATATTTCTAATGCTTTTATTACAAAGCGTGAAAGGCTCATTTCGGAAAGCCACTTGGAAAGATGGGTATCAGGGAAGCAAAGCCGTATTGTTTCAGGAGCTGGTATCACGCCAGTTGGGAAGAAGTGACCTGTGGACAGCAAAAGCATTTTTCCCTATTTATATAAGAACCAACCAGGGAGTTAACGTGTCGCTTGTAATGAAAAGAATCCCCAAGCAGCAGGCGTTTGACGGTGGAACCTATTTGTTTGAATCTATTGCATCGGCCTTTGTTCCCCGGTTCCTTTGGCCCGATAAACCTGAAGCGGGCGGCGCGTTTAACATGGAACATTATGCCGGTGTTAAGATCAGAGGTTGGGCAACTAACATTGGTCCGATTGGCGAAGCCTATGGTAACTTTGCTGTAACAGGCGGTATAATCTTTATGTTTCTATTGGGTGGGTTTATCCGGTTTGCCTATCGAAGGGTATTAAAGGTATCGCTAAAGATGCCGGTTATTCTGCTATGGATACCCGTTTTGTTTTATCAAACAGTGTTCTCGATGGAAAACGATACCCTTCAGGTATTGAATTCATTGATAAAGTCGGCATTTTTTATATACCTTATTTATAAAATATATCCGGCATTATTTAAACCACGAACTGAAGCTGATACCAACAAAGTTCAGGTAACAGATGATTATACATCCATTAACTACAATCCAAATATTTAGGAATTGAAAACAGCGATTGTTACAGGAATTACCGGACAGGATGGTGCTTATCTTTCGCGGCTCTTGCTTAAGAAAGGATACAAGGTAATAGGTTGCATACGATCTCATTCCGGATCTAATTTAAGCCGTCTGAAATATTTAGACCTGTTAGACCAGATTGAACTGATCGAGTGCGAATTGGGGGATATGTCGCAGGTTCTGAATATCATTTCCACTTATAAACCAGCAGAAATTTATAATCTTGCTGCACAGAGCTCTGTATCGTTATCTTTTCAACAACCTATAGGCACACTGGAATTTAATATACATTCCGTGCTTAATTTTCTGGAAGCCATCAGAATACTCGATCCAGCTATCCGGTTTTACCAGGCTTCATCCAGCGAAATGTTTGGAAAGGTGAATACCTTACCGATCTCCGAATTATCGGTAGTGCATCCATTAAGCCCATATGCCATATCAAAAGTTACTGGACATTACATTTGTATAAATTATCGCGAATCGTACGGTTTGTTTACCAGTTGTGGTATCCTTTTCAATCATGAATCCTATTTACGCGGCGAAAACTTCTTTGTAAGAAAGCTGATCAAAGGAGCTTTTGATATCCTGCACGGACAAAAAGAATACCTGGAGTTTGGTAATTTATCAATAAAAAGAGATTTTGGCTGGTCTGAGAAATATGTAGAAGCAATGTGGATGATGTTACAGTTGGATAAGCCAGATGATTTTGTGATCTGTTCGGGTAGCTCAATAGCTTTGAATGACATTGTGAATTATGTATTCGATAAACTGGGAATCAGCAGAGAGCTGATACGTATTAATCCTAAATTATTTCGCCCCACTGAAATAGAGGATATATATGGTTCCAATGAAAAGGCAAAAACAGTCCTGAACTGGGATTATAATATGGATTTTTTTAAAGTATTGGACCTGATTATAGAGGAAGAAGCCAGAAATTATGGAAAACAATAAAGTGAATAAACCTGATGTAGCTTTCTTTCTTCGTAAGCCCAGACAGGTTGGTAATTATAGTGTGGAGTTTATTTTTGAAGATGTAAAAGAAAGGTTGAAGGAAAAAATGCAGGCGTTTACTTTCTATTCAACTTATGAAAGCACCGGTTTGTTCAAACGGTTGTATAATTGTATAGAGGCAGCCCGCAGGCAAAAAACAGTAAACCACGTTACCGGTGACATCAATTACATTGGCTTGCTGCTATCAAAAAAGAGAACCGTTCATACCATACTTGATTGCGTTTTTTTAAACTCAACCAGCGGTATAAAGCATAAAATTTTAAAACTCTTCTGGCTTACCATTCCTTTAAACCGGTCAGCTTATGTGACTGCCATTTCGCAGGCTACCAAGGAAGAAATATTAAAGTATAAAAAGAATTATCCTGCCGATAAAATTGTAGTAATCCCGGTTGCTATTTCTGATAAGTTTAAAAGAAAGGACAAACTTTTTAATAAAAGTAAACCCGTGATCTTGCAGGTGGGCGCCGCACATAATAAAAATATTCCCCGCTTAATTGAAGCGTTGAAAGGAATTGAGTGTGAGCTGCATATCGTAGGTAAGCACAATGAAGAATATGAAGCCTTGCTTAAACAGGCAAATATTGACTATGTTTACAAATGGGGCCTTTCAGATGAGGAAATGATCAGGAAATATGAAGAGGCCGACCTGCTGGCGTTCGTTTCTACCTATGAAGGGTTTGGAATGCCAATTCTGGAAGCCAATGCTGTTGGCCGACCGGTGGTTACCGCTAACATTTTATCAATGCCGGAAGTGGCAGCTGATGCGGCCTGTCTGGTTGATCCCTATGATGTTTCCGCCATCAGGCAGGGAATAATGAAGGTGATAAATGACGATAATTACCGGAATACCCTTGTTCAAAAAGGATTTGATAACATTCGCAGGTTCGATCCGGCATTGATTGCCGATGAATACCTGGCGCTTTATAAAAAAGTAGCCGTAAACCAGTAAGAAGCTCATGAAGCATAAAGTGGACGCAACCGGTACAAGAGTGATGATCTTTGTGGATTGGTTTATTCCTGGTTATAAGGCTGGCGGCCAGATTCAATCCTGTGCCAATCTTTCCCTCGCATTAAGTAAGGACCTGGATATTTATGTTGTCACTACTGATCGTGACTATGGTGAACAAACAGCATATGAAGGAATAAAAACTGACCAATGGGTCAGGAATAAAGATGGGATAAATATTTATTATATTTCTCCTGCGGCCTTAAGCTATAAAACTGTCACCAGTCTGTTGCAGGAAGTACAACCCAATACTGTTTACTTAAACAGTATGTTTTCGTTTACATTTACCATTTTGCCATTACGCGCATTGATGTTCCAAAAAACGAATGCAACGTTTATTCTGGCCCCGCGCGGCATGTTGCAAAAAGGCGCGCTGCAATTTAAAAGCAGTAAGAAAAAGCTGTTTTTAAATCTTTTTAAATGGCTGGGCGTATCAAGAAAGATAACTTTTCATGCTACAGATGAAACGGAACTGACTGATATTCAAAATGCATTTGGTAAAGAAGTAAAAGTAAAACTGGTTGGAGACTATCATGCTGCAAAGGTGGGGGCATTTCATCCCCTGGGTAAAAGCAAAGGCATTTTGCAATGCCTGTTTGTATCTCGGATTGTGGAGAAGAAAAACCTGCTGTATGCAATTGAACAGCTGGCGGCAGTAAGGGCACAGGTTTATTTTACAATAATAGGACCGGTTGAATCCGGCGCTTATTGGGAACAATGCAATAAAGCTATTGCCAGGCTACCTGAGAATATAAAAGTGGAATACAAAGGAGCTATTCCCAATCATGATTTGGGTAGCTATTACAGCAATCATCATCTTTTTGTATTACCAACCTATGGCGAGAACTTTGGACACGTTATATTTGATGCTTTTGTAAATGGGCGCCCGGTTCTTATCAGTGATCAAACTCCCTGGAAGAATTTGCAGACTAAAAGAACAGGGTGGGATATTCCGCTTACTGAACCCGAGTCATTCAGCAAGGCCATAGAATCAGCAGCCCAGTGGGATCAGGCAGATTTTGATGAATATGCCAAAAATGCGTATTCGTTTGCAGATAACTTTATCGCAACATCAGCATTAAAACAAAAATATATTTCCTTATTTACGGCTAACTGACCTTTATAATTTGTTATGTATATACTAGGGCTCAACGCGTACCATGCAGATTCATCTGCTGCAATTTTTAAAGATGGTAAAATGATCGCAGCTACTGAAGAAGAAAGATTTCGTCGTCAAAAACATTGGGCGGGCTTTCCTTCTATGGCGGTTCAGTTTTGTTTAAAGGAAGCAGGCATTAGCCTTTCCCAGGTAGATCATATTGCTATTGGCCGCGACCCTTCTGCCAAGATGAATAAAAAGTTGATGTTTTTATTGAAGAATCCTGGCGGCGGATTCAATGCAGTGCTCGACCGGTTAAAGAATGCCCGTAAAGTAGCATCACTTGAGGATGAATTTATACTCATAGATAATACCGTTGATAAAGCTGTTATCAAAAGCAAAATTCATCAGGTAGAACATCACCGCAGCCACCTGGCTTCGGCATTTTTTGCTTCGCCTTTTGAAGAAGCTGCTTTATTATCGATCGATGGTTCCGGTGACTTCACAACTACCATGACGGGTATCGGCAAAGGCAACCAGATTGAAGTGCTGGAGTCAGTAGACTTCCCGCATTCGGTTGGTTTGTTTTACACGGCGCTTACCCAGCTGTTGGGATTTCCTCACTATGGTGATGAATATAAAGTAATGGGACTGGCGCCTTATGGCGAACCAAAATATGTTGACAAACTGAAGGAAGTTTTACGTTTTGAGGATAACGGCCTGTTCTCTCTGGACCTGAAATATTTCCGTTCGGCCAAAAGTGGTATTGTTTCTTATGGCGACGACCATATTCCTGTGGTAGCTCCGCTGTACACAGACCTGATGGTAGAGAAATTTGGGGCTGTTCGTAAAAAAGAAGAACCGCTAAGCCAGTATCATAAAGACCTGGCAGCCTCTGTTCAACGTGTAACGGAAGAACTGATATTTCACATCCTGAATCATTTGCAAAAACGCACCGGTTTAACCAGTGTTTGTATTGCCGGTGGTGTGGCACAAAACTCCGTAGCCAACGGTAAGCTTACCCGTAACACAGGATTTAAAAAAGTATACATCCCCTCTGCCGGTCATGATGCCGGTATTTCAATGGGGTCGGCCTTATATGTATATAATCATATTCTGAAACAGGAACGTGCGGCGCCTATTTGGTCGGCCTATACCGGAAGCCGGTTCAGCAATGAAGAAATTGAACAATACCTGCAAAGCCGCAACATTACTTACAAACGGTTAAGTGATGAAGAGTTGTATGACAAAGTGAGTGATCAGTTGATCAATGCCGGCGTTGTTGGTTGGTTTAACGGGCGGGCGGAATTTGGTCCCCGTGCATTGGGGGCGCGTTCTATCCTGGCAGATCCACGCCGCACCGACGCCAAAGATCTGCTGAATGCAAAGATCAAACGTCGTGAAAGTTTTCGCCCGTTTGCGCCTTCAATACTAAAGGAATTTGTAGGAGAATATTTTGAGGTTAATGATGACGTGCCTTTTATGGAAAAAGTATTTCCCATTAAAAAGGAAAAACATGCAGTTATTCCTGCAGTAACGCACGCCGATGGTACCGGCCGTTTACAATCGGTTGACAAAGTGGTTACCCCCCGTTATTATGCATTGATTGAAGCATTCCGTAAAAAGACGGGTGTGCCCATTTTATTGAATACTTCGTTCAATGAAAATGAACCGATCGTGAATTCACCGCACGATGCGCTGGAGTGTTATCTGCGTACCAATATGGATATGCTGGTGTTGGAAAATTGTGTTATTACGCGGAACGGTTCGTTATGAAAATTTCAATAATCACTGCTACATATAACAGCGCAAATACGGTAAGGGATACATTGGCATGTATCGCCAGCCAGCAGTATGCGAATATTGAACATATCATTGTAGATGGATTGTCGAAAGACAATACATTGGATATTGTGAAACAGTTTCCACATGTTGCCAAAGTGATCTCTGAAAAGGATAAAGGCATCTATGATGCTATGAATAAGGGAGTACAACTGGCAACCGGTGACGTAATAGGAATCCTGAATTCAGATGATTTTTATACCGACCCATTTGTTTTGGAAAAAGTAGCGGCAGCATTTGAAAATCCTGCTGTAGAGGCGGTGTATGGAGATCTGCAATATGTAAAGCAGGATAATGTACAGGTGGTTACCCGTACCTGGAAGTCTGGTAAATACCAAAAGCGGTTTCTTTATTATGGTTGGATGCCACCGCATCCTACTTTTTTTGTGCGCCGGCATATATATGATAAATGCGGCCTCTTTAACACTACTTTGCGCTCTGCCGCAGATTATGAGTTAATGCTGCGTGTATTATTAAGGTATGATACCCAGGCACAATACATTCCCGAAGTGTTGGTGAAAATGCGGGCCGGGGGAATGAGTAATGCTTCGTTGAAAAACAGGCTAAGGGCCAATAAGGAAGATGAAATGGCCTGGAAATTGAACGATTTAAAACCTTATTTCTTTACAACGTGGTTAAAACCACTACGAAAAGTATTTCAATTTAACCCGATAAACATATGGCAAAAGTAGCATTGGTTACAGGGATAACCGGGCAAGATGGAGCATATTTAACTGATCTGTTATTGAAAAAAGGATACGTTGTTCATGGCATCAAACGTAGAAGTTCTTTGTTCAATACTGAACGGATCGACCATTTATACCAGGACCCGCATGAAAAAAATGTGCAATTAACACTACATTATGGCGATTTGACCGATTCTACTAACCTTATTCGCATTATACAGGAAACGCAACCCGATGAAATTTACAACCTGGCGGCCATGAGCCATGTGCATGTAAGTTTTGAAACACCGGAGTATACCGCCAATGCAGATGGGATTGGTACCCTGCGAATTCTGGAAGCTGTTCGTTTATTGGGGCTGACTCAAAAAACCAAGGTTTATCAGGCATCTACCTCAGAATTGTATGGTCTGGTGCAGGAAGTACCCCAGTCTGAAAGAACACCTTTCTACCCACGTTCTCCTTATGCGGTAGCTAAATTGTATGGTTACTGGATCACTGTAAACTACAGAGAAGCATATAACATGTTTGCCGTGAACGGAATTTTGTTCAATCACGAATCTCCTTTGCGTGGCGAAACATTTGTAACCAGGAAAATTACACGTGGCGTAGCAAAGATAGCCCTGGGATTGCAGGATAAGATCTTCCTAGGTAACCTGGATGCACAGCGCGACTGGGGCCATGCAAAAGATTATGTGGAAGCCATGTGGTTGATCCTGCAACAGGAAAAGCCGGAAGATTATGTAATTGCAACTGGCATTACTACCCCCGTACGCGAGTTTGTGCGGATGGCCTTTAATGAGGTTGGCATAGAACTGGAATTTAAAGGCAAGAACGAAAATGAGGTTGGTTTAGTAAAAGCCTGCAACAATCCTGAATTCAAAATTGAAATAGGAAAAGAAGTTATTGCTGTAGATAAAAGGTATTACCGGCCTACTGAGGTTGACCTGTTAATAGGCGACCCCACCAAGGCACAAACACAACTGGGTTGGAAGCCAAAATATGATCTGCCTGCCCTGGTTGAGGAAATGGTTGCTAATGATGTGGAATTATTTAAAAAGGAACAATTATTGAAAGAGTCCGGTTATTACGTTCGAAATCAATTTGAATAGTATTCATCACCACACATCATAATATTTACCGTGAATAAATCTGACAAAATTTATGTAGCCGGTCACCGGGGTATGGTAGGCTCTGCACTTGTTCGGAAATTGAAAAAAGAAGGATTTGAAAACCTGGTACTGCGTACATCTGCTGAGCTCGACCTGCGTAACCAGCAGGCCGTGGAAGAGTTTATGGACCGGGAAAAACCGGATTACGTTTTTGTCGCCGCTGCAAAAGTGGGCGGTATTCTGGCCAATAATACCTATCGCGCCGATTTTATTTATGATAATATCCTGATGCAATCGAACCTCATTCACGAATCGTGGGTGAATGGTGTTAAAAAGCTCATGTTCCTTGGCTCATCCTGTATTTATCCCAAACTGGCGCCACAGCCGCTGAAAGAAGAATACCTGTTAACCGGATTGCTGGAGGATACAAATGAGCCTTATGCCATTGCTAAAATTGCAGGCATAAAAATGTGCGACGCGTACCGCGCTCAATATGGCTGTAATTTCATTTCAGTAATGCCTACAAATTTGTATGGCCCTAACGATAATTACAGCCTTGAAACTTCGCATGTTTTACCGGCACTGATCAGAAAAATACATGAGGCAAAATTGAATAATGAGCCATCTGTAGTGATGTGGGGAACCGGTACGCCCAAGCGCGAGTTTCTGCATGCCGATGACCTGGCCGATGCCTGTTTCTTCCTGATGCAGACATACAATGAACCGGGCCTGGTAAATGTTGGCGTTGGCGATGATATTGCTATAAAAGACCTTGCATTACTGATTAAGGATGTGATAGGTTACAATGGCGATATTGAACATGACCTGAGCAAGCCCGATGGTACGCCACGCAAACTGATGGATGTTCAAAAATTGAATAGCCTTGGCTGGAAAGCCAAAATTGGTTTACGGGAAGGAATTGAACGCGTTTACAAAGAATTTTCCCAACTATACGCTGCAGGAGTGTAGATTTGTTTCCGGTATCAATTTAATAAGGAGTCTTGCATGTTTTCTATTTTTAATAAGAAGCCAAAAATCCAGCTTGATCTGAGCGTAGTGGGTACTGATATGCATTCGCATCTATTACCCGGTATCGACGATGGATCGCCAGATGTAGAAACATCACTGCAGTTGATTGCTGGTTTGCAGGACCTGGGTTACCGGAAATTTATTACCACCCCCCATATTTTATGGGACATGTATAAAAATGATGCAGTGTCTATTGGCGCCGCTCACCGCGAGCTACAGCAGGCACTGCAACAAAATAATTCAAATGTTCCAATAAGAGCAGCTGCAGAATACTTTCTCGATGAACATTTTGATGAGTTATTGGAGACCAATACGCCGTTGCTAACTATTCACGAAAACTGGGTATTGGTTGAATTCTCTTTTGTTACTACTCCGCTGAATTTTAAAGAGAAGCTGTTCAACATGCAAATGAGAGGATATCAGCCGATCCTGGCGCATCCTGAACGGTATTTGTATTTTATGAGTGATAAAAGATGGTACGATGAACTGAAAGAAGCAGGTTGTTACTTTCAGTTGAATATTTTGTCGCTCGCCGGGTATTATGGCAAGGCCTCGTTACAACTGGCCCAATACCTCTTGAATAAGCGATATATAAACCTGCTGGGCACCGACTGCCATCATTTCCGACACCTCAACACACTTCGGGCTGCCAATAACATCATGGAGCCGGTTCTGTCACTCCTGGACAGCGGTCAGCTGTTAAACCCCACTTTGTAAGATTCTTTCCGATTATTAGATTTGCTATGTAAGCGCTTGTAAATGTTTTATTTATATTGCGCTTCCAAAAAAGCATCCATTTATTTGGTTTCTTTCCAGCACAGTGGGATCCGAAGCTTGGAATTCACGTGACTTGAAGTCGCGGCCGCACTGACCCTATAGTGAGTCGTATTAATTTAAATCATACCAACATGGTCAAATAAAACGAAAGGCTCAGTCGAAAGACTGGGCCTTTCGTTTTAATCTGATCGGCACGTAAGAGGTTCCAACTTTCACCATA
>JADMIO010833452.1_pt1 | contig 71284 bp, 48 predicted proteins | sample 8958161 | NCBI WGS metagenome assembly JADMIO01 (sample SAMN16585339, study PRJNA669376) | soil metagenome | isolation source: Crop rotation soil | place: USA: Cullars Rotation, Alabama | collected 2011 | reverse complement strand
CTTTCCCGTGACGGCCGAACTCACCACCGGACCGACGCTGGCCTTGTTCTTGCCGGTCGCGATGGCGGAAACCGTCAGCGGGCCCACAGCGGCCTTTTTATCGATGAGGAAGGTCAGGGAAAAGCCGTTTGCGGCGGCGGCGTCGGTCCCGAGAAGTTTGTCGCCTTTGTTAAACGCGCCGTTGTGATTGGTATCGATGAAGAATTTGACCGAGGCGGCGCCAGCGCCGAAAGCGTTGGCGGAAGCGGTCACCGTCACCTTGTTTCCGCGGAACACCGGATTCGCCGAGAAATGCAGTGACTCGATAGCCAACGGGCTGATCCGGTAGGTGTCGCCGGTGAAGTTGCCGTTGCCAGCCCCCGCGCCGGCAAGCGCCAGGCCGGAGGCGGTGATGGAATCGTCGTCCACCAGGTTCAGGCCGAGGGTGCCATCGCCGGCGATGCCGTTGACGGTGATTGAGTAGACAGCGCCGCTGCCGGTGACGACGACGGGCGTGGTCGCGGTAACGCCGCTGAGCGCCAGCGCGAAGTCGGTTGCGTCGACGCCGGTGACCGGGGCGCTAAACGTAACGGTGTAAGTCACGCTGCTGGCGGAGGTGTTTTGGGTGGCCGGGCTGGTGCGGGTGATCGACTGAACGACTGGAAGGAATGTGAAGACTTCGCCGGTGAGATTTCCGTTGCTGGTGCCGGAACCGGCCAGTGGGACGCCGGAGCTGACGATGGAGTCGTCGTCGATGAGGTTGAGCCCGAGCGTGCCGGCGCCGCTGATTCCGTTGATGGTGACGGAGTAGGCTGCACCGCTGCCGCTGACCACGACCGGGGTTGTCGCGGTGACGCCGCTCAGCGCCAAAGCGAAATCGCCGGCGTCGACGCCGCTCACCGGGGCGTTGAACGTGACGGCGTAGGTGACGCTGCCGGCGGTGGCGTTGGGTCCGGGCGGGGTGGTGCGGGTGATCGACTGCACCAGCGGCACGAAAGTATATACCTGGCCGGTGAAGGCGCCGTTGCCGCTGCCTGCGCCGCCGAGCGGGACGCCGGTACTGACGATCGAGTCGTCGTCGCTGAGGTTTAAGCCCAGGGTGCCGGCCCCTGAGATGCCATTGATCGTCACGGTGTAGACTGCGCCGCTGCCGGTGACGACCAACGGCGGGGTCGCGGTGACGCCGCTGAGGGCCAGCGTGAAGTCCGCAGCGTCGACGCCGGTAACGGGGGCAGAGAAGGTGACCGTGTACGCGACGGTGGACGCAGTGGTGTTGGAGTCCGGCGGAATGGTGCGGTTGATCGACAGTGCCAGCGGAACAAACGTATAGACTTGGCCGGTGAAGTTCCCGTTGCCCGCGCCGGTTCCGCCCAGCGCGACACCGGAGGCGATGATGGAGTCGTCGTCTACCAGGTTCAGGCCGAGGGTGCCGAAACCGGAAATGCCGTTGACGGTGACGGTGTAGACCGCGCCGCTGCCGGAGACGACCAGCGGCGGTGTCGCGGTCAGGCCGCTCAGCGCCAGTGCGAAGTCCGCGGCGTTTACGCCAGTGACCGGCGAGCTAAACGTGACCGTGTAGGTGACGCTGGCGGCAGACGTGTTGGGCCCGGGAGGCGTGGTGCGGTTGATGGAGCGCACGGCGGGCAGGATCGTAAAGGCTTGGCCGGCGGAGAAACCACCGTTGTTGGCGCCCGCGCCGCCCAACGGGATGCCAGAACTGACGATCGAGTCGTCGTCCACGAGGTTCACGCCCAGCGTGCCGACGCCACTGATGCCGTTGACGGTGAGGCTGTAGGTAGCGCCGCTGCCGGAAACCACCACGGGGGTCGCGGCGGTGGCGGAGCCGGTGGGCGCTAGGACGAAGTCGGCAGCGTCCACGCCGGTGACCGGCGCGTTGAACGTCAGGGTGTAGGTGACACTGCTGGCGGCGGTGCTGGTGGAGGCGGGGGTCGCACGAGTAATGGATTGTACGAACGGGGCGAGCGTGTAGACCTGGCCGGTGAAGTTTCCGTTGCTTGCCCCAATTCCCCCGATGGGAATTCCTGACGCGGTGATGGAGTCGTCGTCGACGAGGTTCAGGCCGAGGGTGCCGACGCCGGAGATGCCGTTGACGGTGACGGTGTAGACCGCGCCGGAGCCGGAGACGAGGAGCGTGTTGCCGGCGTTCACGGTGCCCGTGGTTTGCAGCGCGAAGTCTGAAGAGTCCACGCCGACGGCGGGGGCGTTGAACGTGACGGTGAAAACCACGCTGCTTGGGGTAGTGTCAGGCGCGAATGAAGTGGTGCGGTTGATCGAGTTGACGCCGGGAACGATGGTGTAGACTTGGCCGGTGAAGTCGCCATTGGAAGTATTCAGCAGGACGCCGGCGGTATAGCTCAGGCTGCCGCTGGTGACCATGTCCGGCCGTCCATCGCCGTTTAAGTCCGCGACCGCGATGCCGCTGGGTCCGGTGGGGGCGGCGAAGGGCTGCTGGGTCTGAAAAGTGCCATCGCCGTTGCCCGGAAGGACGCTGATCGTGTCGCCGTTCTGGTTGGCGACGGCCAGATCGATCTTGCCATCGCCATTGAGGTCTCCGGCGGCAAGCGCAGTGGAACTGAAGCCGGTGTTGAACCGGTGTTCTTGCTGGAACGTGCCGTTGCCGTTGTTCAGCAGGACGCTGACGTTGGCGGGATTGGTGTTGGTGTAGGTGGTGAAGTTCGCGGTGATCAGGTCGGGCTTGCCGTCGCCGTTGACGTCGGCGGCGATGATCGCGTTGGGCCGAGAACCTGTTGGGATTGTCCCCTTGCTGACAATGTTGTTGATGGCGTTGCGCAGAAAGAGGTTGATGGTGCCATACCGGTAGTTGGCGACGGCCATGTCCTGTTTGCCATCTCCGTCCAGGTCCGCGACTGCGACGGACACCGGACGTACGTCCGTGCCGAACCTGACCTCGGGCTGGAAGGTGCCGTCGCCGTTGCCCACCAGGACGACCACCTTGTTTTCGAACCGTTCAACCACGACCAGGTCGGGCGTGCCGTCTCCGCTGATGTCCGCCACCGCGACCGATTGCAAATACGATCCGATGAGATTCAAGCCTTTCACATCGCCGTTGCCTAGAAGAATGTCGACGGTGCCGGCGTAGTTGTCGCCGGAGACGACGATGTCGAGCTTGTGGTCTCCATCCAGGTCCGCTACTGCCAACGCGACTGGCTGTTTCACGGTGCCCACCGTCTGCTGGGCCTGGAATGTGCCGTCGCCATTGCCTCTCAGAAGACTTGCGGTATAGGCGAAGCGGTTAGCGACGACCAGGTCGGGCTTGCCGTCTCCCTCCAGGTCGGCCACGGCGATCGCCGCGGGATTTGCTCCGACGTTGAAGGTCTGCTGGGCGTGGAAGGAAAAAGTCGCGTCTTTCTGAAGAGGCTGGCCTTCGGCGTCGCGGATGGTGGAGTCGTCCACCAGGTTCAGGCCGAGGGTGCCGTTGCCCGCGATGCCGTTCACGGTCACCGTGTATGATGCCCCGCTGCCGGAGACGACCAGCGGCGGCTGCGATGACACGTTGCCGGTGAATACCGGGACGAAGTCGGCGGCGTTGACTCCGGTGACGGGTTTGCTGAAGGTGACTGCGTAGGTGACGCTGGTGGAGGGGGTGGTCGCTGCGGCCGGATTGGCGCGGTCGATGGAAAGCACCCTGGGAGACGCCGACAGGAGCCAGCGGGATTCCATCGCTTCGGCGGCGGCGACGGCACGATGAAGGACGGTTGAGGCGCGATGGCGCGCGCCGCGCCCAGCTTTGGATACAGTCCCAATCCAGGAACGAAAAGGCGGATTTCCAAATCTCATGAGTTGCCCGATCTCGCTGACACAGTTGACACGACCGATAGGAGCCAGGATATGAAAAGAGATATCCGCGAACCCGAAGCGGACTCAAGAATAACAGGGCCAACAATCGACTGCAATCGGGAGATGATTGGCAACGGATCAGAAGTCCAGTGGCATAGGCTCGGCGATGGAGAGCGTTCGCTGGATTTCGTCGGATTTGAAGCCCAATGCCATCGGTCGGCGAACGTCGGGGAGGGTGACGACATCGTAAAGTTCGGCGACGAGGCCTTCCAATCGGAGCCAATGCACGGTGTCGCCGGAGCGTAGATCGATGACGAGCAGGCCGCACCACGGTTCGGTTTTTCGCGCCGTCAACGCGTCGTCGAGAGCCAAGCCGGTGAAGGTTTTTTCTTTGCGGGGTCGGGAAATGCCGGCGATGGCGTAATCGCCTGCGAACGTCAGGCCGCGCAGGTAGCCGGGGCAGAAGGTGATGGGTTGGAATTTGCCGGTGGCGCGATCGAGGGAGCCTAAGTATCCGGTGCCGGAGTTGTGGAGGTAGAGTTTGTCGCGATAGACGCGGGGGGAATGCGGCATGGACAGGCCGGTGGCGATCACTTCGTTTGCGCGCACGTCGATGACGACGCCGCCGTCGCGGCGGTGGTTGCGCCAGCCGTCGACCGAGTCGCTGGTCGAGCAGGAGGTGACGTAACGGACCTTCCCGTTTTCCATCGCCAGGCCGTTAAGATGACAGCGGTCCTCGGCCGCAAGCTTGGAGAGGAACGGCGGTTTCCAGACGGGCGCAAAACTGTCGCGCAGGGCGGTCGTCGCCAGACACCCGAAGTGCGTGTTGACAAAGATCAGGCGGCCGGTGGATTCGACGGCGATGTCGTGGATGTCCAGGTCGCCGGTGGTATGCGCCAGGCGCGGGATGTAAAGCCGGTCGTAGCCGTTATGCTCAGTCCCTGGGGCAAGGGCGTTCTCGAATCGCCAGAGCTGATAGAGAGAGCTCATCCAAAGCGTCTGGCCATCGCCCCACAGGCCCATGCAGCGGCTGAAGGTGCGCTCGAAGACGGAGATGCGCTGGTCGGGATTTCGACCGACGAGAAAGAGCTTGCCGGCTTGATAAGTGGTGAAGGCGAGGCTGAGGCGCTGCTCGGCGATCCAACCGGCGAAGTGGCGCGAGGCCGTGACCTCGAGCCAGGGTTGTTCATCGACCGGAGAATGGTTGGAGGAATCGCTCATCGCGGTCGCGAGAATCTATCAGACAGACTTCCCGTATTAAAATAACAGATGACGTGTCATGCTGAGCCGTACTCGGCGAAGCATCCGCTTTCGAACTTTCACGGAGATTCTTCGCGGAGTACCGCTCACCAATGACGGGCTTTGCAGGGGATTTCAACGGAGCAAGGATAGATTCTACGGCGTGGGCTGGGTGGTGGGGGGAAGGCCCCAGGGGTCTACGGCGTTGGCGACGTCGGCCGGGGCGCGGTTGTCGACGTGCATGTCCATGAAGAGGTAGTTGGAGCCGCGGGTGGAGCCGTGGCGGTAGCGTTCGACGATGAGCCAGAACTCGGATTGCGAATCGCCGGGCTCGATCTCCATGTAGTAATCGCGGGCGGTCGAAACTTTTTCACCCAGGAGGATGATGTCGGAGACGGTTTTTCCGCCGCCGATCTTGGAGCCGTATTTCTTGACGTTTACGGATTGGTTGCCCTGAGTGGAATCGGGGGAGTTGCTCTTGTCGTCACCGACGAGGTGTTTGTTGATGATGTAGGAGTGGGCGAAGCCGGGCTGGAAGTCTGCCGGGCAGATCATGGTCGGCGTGGTCCACTTTTCAGCGTCATCCGGATCATTCTGGTCGCCGTGAATTTTCAGGGCAACGACGGGCCAGCGGAGGTTGGCCGGGACGTTGGTGCCGAGGGATTCGTAGATGCGTTGGTTGGGGAGCCATTCGCCGACGGGGACGAGCCAGCCTTTGTTGTCATTGGCGTAGATGAGAAGGGCGGCGCCGACCTGGCGGAGATTGGAGGCGCAGACGGCGGCCTTGGATTGGGAGCGCACCTTGTTCATCGCGGGCAACAGCATGCTGATGAGCAGGCCGATGATTCCGATGACGACCAGCAGTTCGACGAGGGTGAAGGCGCGTTTGGTATTCATGATGGGCGGCGCTCCCGGCGCATTATAATGTTCAACGCTGGGTTCGTGGGGACATTGCGGAAATTTTGCATGGCGGATCGGCGCGCAAATGCTATAAGACTGGGGTCAGGTGAGGCGGAGAAGTTGCTCACCGAAGGCGCGTTGTTGGGGAGGTAAATCACCCTGAAGCCATTGTTCGAAAAGCTTTCGGCTTTGATCGGCCAGAATACCGCCGACGATGCGGGGCATTTGGGATTCGGGAGAGGAGGGAGGGGAGACGCGGACGGTGCCGGAGTCGGCGGGGGCTTTAAGGGCGTAGAGGATGGTGTCGACGCCTGCGATCATGGCGGCGCCGGTGCACATGACGCAGGGTTCGAGGGTGGAGACGAGGATGAGGTCCTTGGCGTCCATGGGGACTTTTCCGGCGCTGCGGGCGAAGGCGAGGATTTCGGCGTGGGCGGTCTTGTCCTGGCGAGCGTTCATTTCGTTGTGAGCACGGGAGATTTCGGAGCCGTCGCCGGCGTAGAGGATGGAGGCGATGGGAGCTTCGGCGGCGGAGATGGCCTGGTGCGCGAGGTCGAGGGCTTGTTGCATGAGGCGGTGGTTGGTTTCTTTGGTGAGGCGAAGGGTGGTGGGGGAGGCGCGACGGAGGGCGTTGTCTAAGTCGTCGAGTAAGGCGGAGGGATTGGGGTAGACGAGGCGAGCGCCGGCGGAGAGGAGCGTTTGAGCGGGGTTGCCGCCGCATTCGAGGGCGATGGAGACGACGCCGGCGTGTTTGGCGGCGGTGGCGTCGTAGGGGGTGTCGCCGAGCATGGCGCACTGAGTGGGGGCAAGGTTTAGTTTGTCGACGGCCGCGATGACCAGATCCGGATGTGGTTTGCTTTTCTCGGCGTCATCGGCGGTGACGACTTTGTCGACGAGCTTTCGCCATTGGACATTTGAGTGGTGTTCGATGAGGTCGAGTTGTTTGGCGTTGCTGGAGGTCGCCAGGCAGGTTTGCATACCGCGGTCACGGAAGGTTTTCAGGAGGTCGACGGCGTGGGGAAAGGGGTTGATGCCGTGCTGGGCCGCGAGCTTGGCGAGTTCTTCGGGCTGGGCTTTGCGGAGGGAGTCGCCGTCTTTTTTGTCGGCTGCGTTACCTAACAGGGAGGGGACGAGTTGGTCGCCACCTTTGCCGACTTCGGTTTTGATGCGGTCGGAGGCGATCTTGTAGCCGTGGCGTTCGAGGGCGCGGCGCCAGGCTTCGATGTGCAGGGAATTGGTGTCGACGAGGGTGCCGTCAAGGTCGAGGATGAGGGCGTCGAGGGGCATGGGTTGGTTTTGATGGGCAAAAGGTGCGCCATTGGTTTGGAGGTTAACCACCCGCTGAAGCGGGCGGACCGCTTTGGGGAGCGGGAAGTGGGTCGTTCTCGTCGTCGATTTGCTGAGACTGCGCGAGGAGGTCTGCGAGGATTTTTTCGGGGTCGGTGGGGGCGAGGGGGTGGGGGTGGCGGAGGGAGAGGCGCAGGAGAAGGGAGGCGGCGCGGAAGCGGTTGTCGCTGCAAAAAGAGGTCTTGCGGTCCTGGAGTTGGGCTTCGATTTCCTTGAGGGCCTTGACCGTCAAGACGTGGAAGCGGTTGAGGGTGGAGGAGAGGAGGGCGTTGCGGCGGCGATTGAGTTCGGCGACGACGAGGGGGTTATGCAAGCGCCAGCGGGTGACGGTAGTACGGTGGACTTGGAGGGCGTGCGCGACTTTGGCGTCGGGTTGACCGGCCAGGAAAAGTGTGATGGCGGTAAGTTGTTTGGAGGAGAGGGGTTGGGGAGGGGAGTCAAACGGGGCGGGTGTGGATAAGTCGGATTCGATGATGCAGGGTGATGCATCCTGATGCAGAGGGGAAGGCGGATTGGGGAGTGCGGATCGCGGAGTGGAGGAGGTGTCGGGTGAACTGGATGGCGGGTCGCTGGCGTTGAGGATGGTGGGTGAGTTGGACATGGATAGATTCCCCTTTCTCGTGCAACGTGAAGAGGGGAAGCGTGAGCGAGGTGCCCCCTTGCTCTTGGAAAACGCTGGATCCCCGGCTTCAGATGTTAGGTATTGTAATGGATGAGAGCGGTTTTGTCAAGGAATTTGTTAGGGGAATGTTTTTTGTGGGTCTAGGGGTAATCAGGTTTTGGAGAGGTGAACGCGCCGGGCGAGCCCGGCGGCTAAAAGTAGGAGCACGGGTTCAGGTCCAAGGTGCCGCGGGGGCAGCACGGTGTTCCCAGGGGTCAGAGCAGGACGGTCAATGCTTTGCCTGGTTTTACGTCCTGGGGTTCGGGGAAGAGGTGTTGTTTTTCGCCGAGGGTTAGGGATCGGAGAGAAAGGGAGCCTTGGGAGAGGTTGAGGGTGACGTTTGCGCCATCCTGGTGGATGGTTCCCCAGGCGTGGCCGGTGGAGAAGAACCAGGTGGTGGGTTGGTCGGATTGGGCGAAGCGGAGGGATTGGGAGGGGGCGTGGTAGGAGAAGCCGGTGTAGGCGAGGAGGGTGGCGTAGGAGGCCATGGCGCGGGCGTAGTGGTGGCCGCACTCTTCTTCGTCGTAGGGGTTTCGGCGGGCGCCGTCGTGGCGGTTGCGGGCGGCGGTGATGATTTTGAGGGCGGAATCGAGGAGAGAGTCCGAAGCGGGTGAGGATTGTGAGCCTTCTTCATTTGCGGGCCCCCTCACCCTGCCTCTCCCGGGGGGAGAGGGGTTGGCGGGGGAGTTTTCGAGGCGGTGTTCGTAGATCATGCCGGCGGCGGCGGTGTATTCGATGCCGGTCCAGACTTCGTTGCAGTAGGGGAAGGGGCGGTCGGGGCGGTGGCCGCGGGGGTAGGTGGCGACGAGGAGGCCCTGGTCGTCGGCCATCGCGTAACTGCGGAGGTGATTGAAGTGGTTGTAGAAGTTTTCTCTATAGTTGTATTGCATGATGCTCTGGAGGGTTTTGCGGACGTTTTTCTCGTCGAGCAGGTAACCCAGTGAGCAGACGTGGGCCATGTATTGGCCGACGAGTTGGTCGGCCAGGCAGCCGGCGCCGATTTGGAGGACGGGGTGGGCGGCTTTGTCGGCGTCGCCGGAGTTGGTGAGGCCGGGGGCGATTTGTTTGAGGTCGGCGGGGACGATGTGCTGTTCGTAGTAATCGCCGTTGAAGAGATTGGCGTCGAACCATTTGCTGCCGCGGGTGAAGAGATCGCGGCAGGTGTCGGCGAAGGCGTCGTCTTTGAGATGGCGGGATAGTTCTTCCATGGCGCGGAGAGCGCCGAGGTACCAGACGCCGATTTCGGGGTTTGGGCCGAAGTATTCGACGTCCATGGTGTTGTGCTGGCAGCCTTCCATGACGCCGTCTTTGTCGGCATCCCAGCCGCCGGGGATCCAGGCGAATTCGAGGGTGCGTTTGGCGGCGGGGTAAAGGTCTTTCAGGAACTGCTCGTCACCGGAGAGTTTCCATTCGCGGTAGAGGCGCATGAGGGTGCCCATTTGGCCGTCGGCGGCGGCATGCTGGTATTCGGTGGCGTGGGAGATAGGGAGGTTGATGCGGAAGGACATCAGGCCGCGTTTGTCGGTCGCGACGTTGAAGTCGGTGTAGCGGGCGTTCTTGGCGAGATCGCCGAAGAGGTGGGCGGTGGCTTGCTCGTAGTTCCAGACGTGGGTGCAGGAGCCGTGACAGCAGCCGGAGTGGTCGTTGCAGCCTTCCCAGCCGAAGAATTTGCCGTCTTCGGTGCGGAAGACGGTTTGGGTTTTTAGTGTGACGATGTTGGCCAGGCAGGCGTCTTTGATTTCGGGAGGGACGTCGGAATCGACGAGGGATTTGACGAAGAGGAGGGTTTTGCGTTCCAGGCCATAAAGCCGGCCGGCGGCTTTGACGGCGGCGTCCCAGGCGTCGGTGTATTGGGTGCAGTAGTAGTTTCCGACGCGTTCGGGGGAGGTCCAACTGAGGCGGTTGGGGAAGTGCCAGGCGATGAGGAAGGTGACGGAGATTTCGCCATTGGCGGGGACGGAAAGACGCGGGGCGAGGGAGGCGAAGGGGGCGGTGCGTTTGCTGGTGCGCTCGTCGAGTTTTCCGTCGGCGGAGAGGTCGTCCCAAAAATCCAGAAGGGAATCGCCCCAGGAGAGGTCGGCCCAATCGGTGCGGTGGGAGGTTTCGCCGGCCCAGGTGGTGGCCAGGGCGAGGGTGCCCCAGGCGGGGGATTTTGGGTCGAGGCCTTTGGACTGCATGAATAGGCCGGCGAAGTTGGTGTCTGAGCGGAATTCGTTGGTGTTTTGGTTGGCCTTGCCGGCGTCGCCGTCCCAGCCGATGAAGTTTTCGACGGTGCCGCAGACGGTGGCGTCGATGGGAGAGTTGGTCGGGTTGACCAGGACGAAGCGGAGCATCATGACGGGGATACCGGAGGCGTCGGCGTCAGCGGGGACGAAGGGGTTGAAGGATTCGATGCGGATTTTCAATGGGACGTCGGGGTCGGAGAGGAGGACTTGGGCGAAGGGGTAGGCGGCGGCGAAGTTGGCGTTGCGGAAGCGAGGGAGGCCGTGGTTGCGAAGAGGAGAGCCGTGGGGGCCTTCGAAGGCGTTGATGGGGAGCTGGCCTTCGAGGCATTTGGTGATGGTTTTGCCGGAAGAGTCTTTCGTGAAGAGGGAGAAGAACGTGTTGATGGGTTGGTAGCCGTAGGCGGGTTTGTTGACCAGTTCCCAGTCGCGCAGGACGCCGCGGCCGCCGAGGGAGATGCAACCGGTGCCGAGTCCGCCGACGGGGAGGGCGATGTGGTCGAGGTGGGATTGGTCGAAGCGGTTGAGGACGGGCCAGGTGGGGTTTAACGGGACGTCGATGGTGAGGGGGCGGGTGAGGGAATCGATGTGCGTGTTGCCTCCCGATGGGGCGGGCGAAGCGGGCGCTGGCTCGGCGTTTGTCGTAGACGGTAACACGGCGGCGCTGGCAGCCAGGGCGGCGGTGGAGACGACGAATTGGCGGCGGGTGGGCTGGGGCGATGAGGACATGCTACAATCGTGATGGCATGAAGCGACTGAATCAAGTAAACCTTTGTGCCTGCGACTGGGGGCCATTGACGGGGGGCAGAAACCTGTACAAAAGTTCGCGGCGAAGTAGGTGTGCTTTTTAGTTCCGCGCGGCAACGTGCCGCCCCATTCGAAATGAGCGCCCCTACGGTTCTATTTGTTTCCTCGTTTTGAAACTCGCTTTGAAAACTGATAGATGCCCTCAAACAAGACCGCGGCGCCGATGCCATAGGAGAATGTCAGCATGGACGGACGGAATTCAGGGCGTTTTGAATAATGTGGTCCTGTGAGATGAAACCATTCCGCATAATGAACGTATGCAAACCCGATGGTACTCATCGTCGCGCACAGGAAGAAAATCGTTAGCCGTACGACGCCGTCGCGGCGATCGTCCCAGAGTCGCATCCAGAGATAGGACAATGCCCCGATGATGGTTAAAGCGCATGCAAAGGGGCGTAGGGGGTTCGGCAGATACGTCCCCACATTCGGCTCCATCAATAAACCCAGGAAGGCAATCGCCAACGTTAAGATCGCCACGTTTCGCGAAGTAAGCATCGGTCGCCGGACAAATGGCGGCGGGCGCGAACGGTAATCAATAGTCTGAAGTGGTTGCGGCATTTCTAAAATGCAGACCCTTTTGGGGGGTGTGGTACTCGCCATCAAGTGGATCGTCACCCAAGCGGATTGTCCGAGCGAAGTTTATGCGGAACCGGACGGTCGCTCAATTCAATCGGAAAGACTATTTCAAAAGTTGCAGAACAACGTCGGCGTGGCGGCGGGTGGCGCCCTGGTTTTGTTGGACAACCGTGCGGGCGCGCTGGCCGAGTTGGGTGGCTTGATCGGGTTTGGAGAGGAGGTCGGCGACGGCGTCGCGAAGCTGGTCGGGGGTGGTGACTTCGATCATGGCGTTGTTTTGGCGGAAGGCGTTCATGACTTCGCGGAAGTTGCCGGTGAAGGGGCCGACGATGCAGGGTTTGGCCAGGGCGGCGGGTTCGATCATGTCAGAGCCGTGCTGGCGCGGGCCGAGGTCCACTAGGGATCGGCCGACGAAGACGACGGTAGCGAGGGAGTAGAATTTTTTGAGTTCGCCCATGGTGTCGCCGAGAATTACGGGCGGTCGGCCGAGTTCGCGAAGCTTGCTCAACTCTTCTGGCAATCGCGGCTCTGATCGACGGATGACGTTCACCCTTCCGCCGTGGATTACATCCCACACTTCATCAAATCGTTCGGGCTTCCTCGGGATGATCGCGAGGCGAAGTTCCGGAAATGGCCTTAGTAACTGCTTGTAAACCTCGACGATGACTTCTTCTTCTCCCGGACCTGTCGAACCGCAAATCCATAGTGGTTCTATTGGACGCAAGCCAACATCATGTGCCAGTTGTGTAGCCCCCAGGACCGAATCCTCAATTTGGGCGTTGTCGAACTTCATGGTGCCAGTGACGCGTACTTTGTCTCTGTGTGCGCCGAGCGAAACAAATCGTTCGGCGTAGAGTTGTTCCTGGGCGCAAACTTCAGCGAGCCGGCGGAACATCGCGCGGGAGATAGGGGTGATGAGGCGGTAGCGGCGGCAGGCGGGGGTGGTGATTCGGCCATTGATGAGCGCGATGGGGATGTTGCGGCGGGCGCATTGGCGAAGGAAGTTTGGCCAGACTTCTAGTTCCATCAGGACGACGGCGGAGGGTTTGAGGCCGTCCAGGACGCGAGTGATCGCGCTGGAAAAATCGAGGGGATAACGAATGAGGGTGACTTTGGGATTGCCGGCGTAGAGTTTTTGACCTTGGGCATGGCCGGTGTCGGTGGTGGTGGAGAGGATGAAGTGCAGGTCTGGCCGGCGGGCGGAAAGTTCGGCGACGAGGGCGCGGGTGGCGTTCATCTCGCCGAGGGAGACGGCATGGATGAGGATGGCGGGGTGGGAGAGGTTTTGAGGGGGGATGTTTCGGCCGGTGCGTTCGCGGAGGGCGCGCAGGACTTTTCGGCGGGATTTGGGCTTGATGAGCCAGATGGGTGAGGAGATGGCCAGGGCGAGGGTGTAGGCGAGATCGTAGAAGTTCATTCGGCGGGTCTTTCCGGCGTCCCATGGCATAACCGGCCGGGGCACGATAAGAACATCATAATGGAGTTTGTGTCGTCGAGAGAATTGCAGCGGCAAGTCGCGCGGATGTTGTGTGTGGGGTTTGACGGGCTGAGTCTTCCCGGTGACGTGGAGCGGTTGGTGAAATTGGGGGTGCAGAACGTCATTTTGTTTTCGCGGAACGTGGGTAGGCCGGAGGAGTTGGGGGAACTCACGCGGGCGATCAAATCGGTTACGGGCGGGCCGGTGATGATTTCGGTGGACCAGGAAGGGGGTCGGGTTCGGCGGCTGCGCGAGGGGTTTACGCCGGTGCCTTCGATGCGGGATTTGGGGAAGACGGGGGATGAGAAGCTGGCGTATCGGGTGGGGCGCCTGCTGGCGCGCGAGCTGCGGACGGTGAACATCGACATTGATTTTTCGCCGTGCCTGGACGTGGATACGAATCCGGCCAATCCGGTGATTGCGGATCGGTCGCTGGGGGTGACGCCGGAATTGGTGGCGAAGATGGGGGTGGCGATCTTGAAGGGTTTGCAGGAGAACGGGGTGGCGGCGTGCGGGAAGCATTTTCCCGGGCATGGGGATACCTGGCAGGACTCGCACAAGGTTTTGCCGCAGGTGCCCAACGACATGGAGCGGTTGCGGCGGGTCGAATTGCCCCCGTTCAAGGCGGCGATTGAGGCGGGCGTGGCGGGGATCATGTCGGCGCACGTGATTTTCACGCCGATCGATCCGGATTATCCGGCCACGCTGACGCGGGCGGCGCTGGACGGGATTTTGCGAGATGAATTTGGGTTTGAAGGGGTGCTGTTTTCGGATGATTTTGAGATGAACGCGATCGCGGAGCATTTTGGGTTTGAAGATGCGATTGTTCGAAGCGTGCTGGCCGGGTGCGACGTCATTCCGATCTCGCATACGCTGGCGTTGCAGGAGCGCGCGATCGAGGCGCTGACGAAGGGGGTGGAGCGGAAAGTCATCCCGATGGAACGAATTGATCAGGCGAACCGGCGGATCGATCGGATGATCGCGAAGTATTACAGGCCGGCGCTGCAAGAGGCGCCGGCGGGGGTGCTGGGGTGTGATGAGCATTTGGCGGTGGTCAGGGAGATCGAAGCGCGCATTGGAGCTACGACGAGAGAAGGGGTTGATCCGACGAATTTTTTTAAGAAGTGATCTGAGTGCGGTAAAGCGCTTTTTGAACGATGTATTCGACTACGGCAGGGGGAGTGAGGAAATCGATTGGTAGTCCTGATCTAACGCGGCTGCGAACATCAGTGGCGGAGATGTCGATGAGGGGGGCTTGGACGACGTTTTTCTCCAGGCGCTGGTAGGCCGGGGGGAGGGTAGCAAAGTTGAATTGCCACCCCGGCCGGGCCATTAGGACGAAATTGACCTCCTGGATGAGTTGGTCTGCCAGATGCCAAGTAGGCAGGGAGGCGGCCATATCCGCGCCGATGAGCCAATCGACTCGGGGCCAGCCCTGTTTTCGAAGTTCTCTGGCGGTATCGATGGTATAGCTGGGTCCGGGGCGGCGAAGCTCGAGGTCGGTGACGTAAAAGGGTGAGGATTGTGCAGAGATTGCAAGTTGGGCCATCTTCAGGCGGTCGGCCGCGGCTGCCAAGTCGGCAGCGAGGGGTTTATGAGGCGGCTGGGCGGAGGGGATGAAGAGGACGCCGTCGTAATGGAGGGATTCGCAGACGGAGCGGGCGCAGATTAAGTGGCCGTGGTGTATGGGGTTGAAGCTGCCGCCGAAGCAGAGCAGCCGCGCGCCGGCAGGGGGGGTACGGGGGAAAAAGTTCATGGATTTGGGGGATGGTATCAAAGTTGTTCTTAAGGGCTATCAGAAAGGCGTGCGGACGGTCGAAGTTAGTGATTTACATGACGGCGGGATTTTGATATAATGCCCTCCTGCGCCGCCGTCGGTGGCCGCACTTCGGGTGGGATTTTGAGGTTGTGAAGAGAGTCGCAAACTCTGCCGACGGTTTGGTTTACGCATAAAACTTTGGTCCCTAACTACACGTATAGTATTAGGCACCTAAGTAAAGGCGTAACCTTTGGGAGCTGAGCGGATGATTGAGATGGAAAGCACAGAAAAAGAAGAAATGAAGGAAGTCGCAGAAGCACTGATTATGACGGAAGACGAACAAGAAGGAGGCCCCACGATGGCCGCCAATGCAACCAAGAGCAGCACCAAGAAGGCAACGACCCCGGCCCGGCAGTCGCCGATTCCCCGCGCTCTGCGCGAGAAGACCGAGCGGCTGCTGCTGGAGAATTACGCCTTCATGGATTCGCCGCTATTTCAACAGCGGACGATCGAGAAGGAACTGTTCGGCCCGGATGCGGAAAAGGAACTGCCGCTGACGAGCTGGTATCAGCCGACGCGCGATGACTTTGAGCTAAGCAAGCTCACCGGCACGCCGCAACTGATGACCGGCAAGGAAGAGCGGCTGATGTTCCTGCGTTACAACTATTGCAAGCTGCGTTTGACGGCTTTGCAGAAGCGCATCAAGCGCGACGGCTTGACCAAGGAACTGGCCGAGCGGTTTGTCGAATGGCACCGCCGGGCGGAGCACTATCGCGAGTACCTGACGCGGACGAACCTGGCGCTGGTGCTGGCGATGGCCAAGCGCAGTCGGCTGGGCGACACGGATTTCGCCGAGATCGTCAGCGAAGGCAACATGGCGTTGCTCCGCGCGGTGGACAAGTTCAGCGTGGATCGCGGGTTTAAGTTCTCCACTTACGCCTGCCGGGCCATCCTGAAGGCGTTCAGCCGGACGGCGCAAAAGCATTCGAAGCACCGGACGCGTTTCCCGGTCGAGTTCGAGCCGGACCTGGAAAAGTCTGACTGGGCCGACAAGCGCCGCGACCAGGTCGAAGAGGATTGCGTGGACGAGCTGAAGCAGATCGTCAACCGTAACCTGGCCGACCTGAGTAACGTCGAAGCGACGGTGATCCGGCGCCGGTTCAACTGGGAGCAGTCGGACGACAGTCCGCTGACCCTGGAAGAAGTCGGCAAGATCATCGGCGTGACCAAGGAACGGGTGCGCCAGATCCAGAATAAGGCGCTGGCGAAGATCCGAGCCGTCATGGAAGACGGCGTGTTGCGGGTGCATCCGAAGACTGAAGAAGAGTCGGCGGAAGCGGAAGCAGCGGCGCTGAGCGCGTAAGCGTTCCCGAGTAACCCTTTAATCGGCAACCCGGATCAGAAATGGTCCGGGTTGTTTTTTTCCGCGGGCGCGACGGATTGCGAAACCGCAAGCGGCGTAGTGGAGGTTTACTTTATGCGCAGGCGACTTCCGGGGTGATAGGGCCAGTTGTCGTAAAGGTTGGACGAAGGGCCAATGTTGCGGCGGGCGGTGGGATTTAATGGGGTTATTTTGTGCGTACGCGATAGTGCGGTGGACGTCATCGGGGTGGTCCAAGAAAACTTTCCAACCGGGTCCGCCCCAGAGGGGGTGGTTCGGCTCGCGAAGGTGGTGATCGAGAAGTTTGGTTCGGCTGGTTTCCTGAAAGTTGGCGATCATCTGTTCGGCAAGGTGCTTGTGCTTGCGAATCACCAGATGAACGTGGTCCGGCATGATGGCGCAGGCGTAGCAGGTGTAGATTTGCGATCGGATTACGTCCGCTATAGTTGCCGCAACCAATGTGATGTCACTTGGAGAAAATTGAACCAGATCAAATTTCAATTTGTGAGGAGCGGTCGTGTAGAAGTCCCTGATGGTCTTTGATGCCGGTTGGACGCGTTTTCTTCCGTAGTGGAGTTCTCCAAGCTCCGCGATCACATCGCTGGCGATGAAATGGGACATGCTTCCCCGCGGGTCGTTGGGAAGCCACCATCCGTATGCGGTCCAGATGAGGTGGTATGCGATGACCATATTGGCGCACCGCGCGGTTTGCGGGAACCGTAGGTGGTGTGCGAAAACATTCTGACTAACGCTTGCGGTTTCGCAATCGGAAATACCGACTTTGTTGCGCAAGCGTCATGCCGGAACGCCAGAATTAACCGCGCCAGTGTCCCGCGTGTCCTGGCAAAAATGGAGAAACAGGGATGGGCGACATACCGGTGGCAAATGGCGGGCATTTGACGAATAATCAGAGCGACCGAGCCTCTTCATGCAGGAGTAACTCATGAACATCAAGAGCAGCGAGATCACGACCGAGACGAATTACCTGAATCGCAGGAACTTCATCCGTGCGGGTTTGTTTGGGGCGAGCATGCTGGGGACGACCTGGGCCTATCGGAAGTTGAACTCGCCTGGCGGTGGTGAAGTAACCCAGCCGTTGCTGGCGGACCTGATCGCGGCGGCGGACGTGTCGGCGACGACGACGCCGGTGGCGTCGGGGCCAGTCGATCCTTCCATCACAAAAGCTTTTACGACCGACGAGAAACAGACGGAGCTGAAGGACATCACGCACTACAACAATTTTTACGAGTTTTCGACGGACAAGGCCGAGGTGGCGGATTTGGCGAAGGGGTTTGTGACCAAGCCCTGGGGGGTGAGCGTGGAGGGGCTTTGCAAGAAGCCGCGGGTGTTTGATCTGGATGACATCCTGCGAATCTCACCGCCGGAGGAACGGGTCTATCGGATGCGCTGCGTGGAGGGGTGGTCGATGGTGATCCCGTGGAACGGATTTTCCCTCTCGAAGCTGCTCGAACGCGTCGAGCCTCAGAGCGATGCGAAGTATGTGGCCTTCACGACGCTGTTCGACAAGAAGCGCATGCCGAACCAGAAGAGCAGCGTGCTGGATTGGCCGTACGTCGAGGGGTTGCGGATGGACGAGGCGATGCACCCGCTGACGATCCTGGCCAGCGGGATTTACGGGCGGGCACTGCCGCCGCAGGATGGAGCGCCGCTGCGGCTGGTGATTCCGTGGAAGTATGGGTTTAAGGGAATCAAGTCGATCGTGAAGATCGAGTTGGTGGAGAAGGAGCCGCCTTGCACGTGGAACATCGCCAACCCCGGCGAGTATGGGTTTTACTCGAACGTGAACCCGAAGGTGGATCATCCGAGGTGGTCGCAGGCGACGGAGCAGCGGATCGGCGAGTTTGGGAGAAGGGACACGCTGATGTTTAACGGGTACGCGGAGCAGGTGGGGGGGTTGTATGCGGGAATGGATCTGAAGAAGTATTTTTGAAACGTGAAGACGTGAAACATGAAGAACGGAGATGGGCTTCTTCTTCATGTTTCACGTCTTCACGTTTCAGAACTATGAAGAACGCGCAGTTTGCCAAGGTCGTGGTCTGGTGCAACAGCCTGTTGCCGCTGGGGTTGTTGTTGTGGGATGCGTACTGGCATCACCTGGGGGCCAATCCGGTGGAGTTCGCGCTGCGGACGACGGGGATGCTGGCGCTGATTTTTTTGACGCTGTCGTTGACGGTGACGCCGCTGCGGAAGATGACGGGGTGGAACGTGTTCAGCAACTTTCGGCGGATGCTTGGCGTCTACGCGTTCTTCTACGCCGCGATGCATTTTGGGATTTATTTTGGCTTGGATCGCTCCGGGAGCTTGGCGGGTGTCCTGGCGGACACGAGCAAACGGCCGTTCATCCTGGTGGGGACGGCGTCGCTTCTGATGATGCTCCCGCTGGCCGCCACGTCGACGAATTGGTCGATCAAAAAAATGGGCGCGGCCAAGTGGAAACTGCTGCACAAGCTGGCCTACCCCGCCGGGGTCTTCGGCGTGATGCATTACTACATGCTGGTGAAGGCGGATACGACCAAGCCGGTGGCGTTCGCGTGGGTGATGGGGTTTTTCCTGGCGTACCGGCTATTGCCGGACAAGTACGCGGTGCTGCGGAAGAAACCGCGGCCGACAGGGATCAAGGCGATGGTCACGCCGCCTGCTGCATGAACTGCTCGAGTTGCTCGGGGAGGTATTTGATCCCGCGCCTTATCGCCTTATTCACGGCATATTGCATGGACAAATCGTATCGCCGAAGGGTGCGGGCGTCGGGTTCGATGCCGAGTTGGCGCATCTGGGTGATGGCCCAGTGCCAGGCGTGGTATTCTTCTTCGCAGCGGGACTTGTAGGTGTCGAAACCGATGACATGGTGGCCGACTTCGTGGAGGAAGATCGCCAGGGAGATGGGGGTTTTGGGATAGGGGGATTCGATGAAGTTATCGGTCCGACCGTCGAAGTGATAAACGCGCCAGGCGGCGCCGGACATGTTGCTCCGCCAACGTTTGATGCGCAGCGAATAGCGCTGCTTCATCAGGCGGATGATGTGGTCGTATTTGGCCATGCGAGCAGCGGCAAGAGCATTATCGGTTCACCCATGGTGATACGTTAATGACGGCGGTTGGGGTTGGTTGAGCAAGGGGAATGCCAATAAATAGCTACTGGCTACTTGCTACTGGCTACTTGCGTTTATGATCGGCGGGCTATGCGGATTTTGATTGTGACGGTGGGAAGCGCTGGGGATACGCACCCGTTTGTCGGGCTGGCGCAGCGCCTCAAAGAGCGCGGGCATGAGCCGACGTTTCTGGTGACGGGGCATTATGCGCCGATGGCGCGTGCGGCTGGGATTGAGGTGGAGGAACTGGGGAGTGGCGAGGAGTTCAACCAGATGATTCGGAACCCGAATTTCTGGCATCCGCGCAAGGGGTTTAGCGCGGTGGCGGACGTGACGCTGCGGTATATGCCGGTGATGTACGAGAAAATCGAAAGCTATTTGAAGAAGCACCCTGAGGGGGTATTGGTGGGTTCCACCTTGGCGCTGGGGGCGCGGGTGGCACAGGAGAAGTTGGGGGTGCCGATGGCGACGGTGCATTTGTCGCCATCGATTTTGCGAACGGTGTACGAGATGCCGCGGCTGGCGGCGATTCCGTTCGGGCCGGGGCTACCGAGGTGGGTGAAGGGGGCGTTTTACGATGTGGCCAACTGGGCGATCATCGAGCCGGTGCTGGCACGGGGGTTGAACGAGTTTCGCGCGAAACTGGGATTGCCTCGGGCGCGGCACGTCATGAACGAATGGTGGAACTCGCCGCAGCGGGTGATCGGGATGTGGCCGGAGTGGTTTGGACCGGTGCAGCCGGATTGGCCGGGGCAATTGAAGTTGTGCGGGTTTCCGTTATGGGATGAGCGGGGCGTGAGCGGGATGACAGAAGAACTGAAGCGGTTTTTAAGTGAAGGGGACAGGCCGGTGGCGTTCACGCCGGGGTCGGCGATGGTGTTTGGGGAGAGGTTTTTTGAGGAGTCCGTGAAGGCGTGTGAGTTGGCGGGGGTGAGGGGCGTCCTGCTTTCGCGGCATGAAGAGCACCTTCCGAAGAATTTGCCGTCGAACGTGAAGCATGTTCATTTTGCTCCGTTCAGCGAGTTGCTGCCGCACTGCGCGGCGATGGTGCATCACGGGGGGATCGGAACGACGTCGCAGGGGCTGGCGGCGGGGGTCGGTCAAGTGATCATGCCGATGGCGTACGATCAGTTCGACAACGCGCATCGCGCGCGGAAGCTGGGGGTGGGGACGAGGGTTTTGCCGAGATCGTACGTTGCGAAGAATGTCGCTCGGGCAATTGGGGAGGTCACGTCGGCGAAGGTTCGGGAAAACGCAACACGCGTGGCGGGGCGTTTCGTCGGCAAAGACGCGATTGGTGAGGCGTGTGAGTGGATTGAAAAGCTGCGATAGCAAGGTCGCGGGGGCGTCTCGCCCCCGTTTCCGTTAATTGAAAAGACGGGGGCGAGACGTCCCCGCGACGAAAGAGTTAGCCGCGCGCGGATTGCGGGATCGTCTCCGCCACCCATGCCGGGGCGATCGGTTTGCCTTTGGTGCCTTCGGCGCGGCCTTCGGTGACCAGTTGCAGCACCGCCTTCATGAACGCCGGCAGGTCGTCGGGGCATCGCGACGTGATGATCGGCCCGTCCACCACGCATTCTTCATCCACCCATTTGGCGCCGGCGTTCACTACGTCGTGGACGATCGACATATAGGACGTTGCCCGGCGGCCTTTTAAGGCGTCGGTGGAGCAGAGCATCCACGGGCCGTGACAGATGGCGGCCATGGGGATTTTCTTAGCGGCGGCGTCGCGGACGAAGCGGACCATATTGCCGTCGCGGCGCATGTGATCGGGGGAGGAGCCGCCGGGGATGACGATAAGTTGGTAGTCGCCTGCCTGCACGTCAGCGGAGCTTTTCTCGGCCTTTTGGGGGTAGCCGTGCTTGCCGACGTAAATCTCACCGGCTTTGGGGCCGATGACATCTACAGTGTGGCCGGCCTCGCGGAGGCGGAGGCGCGGGTATTGCAGCTCGAGGTCTTCGTACATCTTTTCCAGCAGGATTGCGATTTTGGCCATTGGCATAACTCCGTAAAAAACTGAGAACCATTATAGCATGGCGTTGGAACTGAAATGGATTGGCGAGGAGGAGGCCGACCGCGTGGCGGACGTGCGGATGCGGTGTTTTGGCAATGCGCTGAAGGAGCGGGACAAGTATAAGGAGGGGTTGCGGACTGGATTGCAGCAGCGGCCGCGCGATTTCCTGGTGGCGCGGATGGATGGGGAGGATGTGGGAACGACGACGGCGCTGGGGCTGAAAATGTGGATGCGGGGGGCGGCGATCCCGTGCCAGGGGGTGGCGTACGTGGGCACGATTAAAACCCATCGGCGCGGCGGCGGGGGGGAGAAGGGGATCGCGTCGCAACTGATGTGGGAAACGCTGCGGCTGGCGCGGGAGCGCGGGCAATGGGCCAGCGCGCTGATGCCGTTTCGGGCATCGTATTACGAGCATTTTGGGTATGGGCTGGTGGAGAAGCGGAACGAGTGGACGCTGCCGATGGGGGTGTTGCCGGCTGGGGATTTTTCGGGGTTCAGGTTTTATCGGGAAGGGGACTTGCCGGCGCTGATGGAATGCCGGCAGCGGGTGGCGCGGCAGGGGCAGTGCGACATCGAGCGATCGGAAGCAGTGTGGGGTTCGGTGTTGAAGCGCGCGGAAGAGGGGATCGTGGTGGTAGATCGGGCTGGCAGCGGCGGGGCGGTGGGGTCCTGGATGACGTTGTTCAACGAGACGGTGGACGGGAAGAATCGGGTCCGGGTGGGAGAGAACGGGTATGAAACCATCGACGACCTCCGGCGGCAGTTGCATTTCCTGGCGTCGTTGAAAGACCAGCATCCGGCGGCGGTGTTGACGCTGCCGGTGGACGTGGAGCTGAACTGGCTGCTCCGGGAAAGCCAAGTGACCTGGGGCGGGACCAATCACGCGACGGCGGCGATGCGGTCGTACACGCGCATGCAGGTGAAGATCATCGAGCATGCGAAGGTGTTGGAGGCGGTGCGGTGGCCGGAGGAAATAAAGGGGAGCGCGGTGGTGGGCGTGGCGGGGGCGGATGGGTCGAAGACCACGTTGAAGGTGGAGGTGGAAGGGGGGAGGGCATCGGCCAGGACAGTGCAGGGCGATGCGGGTTTTACGTGTACTGAGCGGGTGTGGTCGGCGATCGTTTGTGGGGACCTGAGCGCGCGCGTGTCGGTGCGATTGGGATTGGCGACGGGGGAGGCGGGGGCGTTGAAGGTGCTTGAGGGGCTGGCGCTTGGGGGCAAGCCGTTTTGTAGGGAATCGTTTTAACGGCAGTCGTGGTACGGGCATCTTGCCCGTGTTAGTCGCCTTTCCATACATCGACATATCTGGGTCCTATGCACCAGTCATGGGCTGGAAGCCCATGCCACGATAGGCCATTCCGTGATTCGCATGGAAGCGCGTAGGATGACTTTCGGAGATTGACGAATGGCAGCAAAACCCAAGCGATCGCTCAAGACTTACGAGGCCAAGCGGAATTTTAAGACGACGCCGGAGCCTTCGGGGAAGGAGAAGCCGAAGGTGGGGAAGGCGGGGGGGAAGACCAAGGAGTTGTTCTTCTGCGTGCAGAAGCACCTGGCGTCGCACCTGCATTACGATTTTCGGCTGGAGCATCGCGGGGTGCTGCTCTCCTGGGCGGTGCCGAAGGGGCCTTCGCTGAACCCGGCGGATAAGCGGCTGGCGATGCGGGTGGAGGACCATCCGCTGGATTACGGGGATTTTGAAGGCGTGATTCCGCAAGGATATGGGGCGGGGGTGGTAATGTTGTGGGATCGAGGGACTTGGCGGCCGGAGACGGAGGACGTGGATGCGGCGCTTGCGAAGGGAGAGTTGAAGTTCAGCACCGACGGGGTGAAGTTGAAGGGGTCGTGGGTACTGGTGCGGACGGCGGGCGGGCGCTGGGGCGGCGGGCGGCGCGACGAGGCGGGTGAGCCGCGATCGTGGCTGCTGATCAAACATCGCGACCAGTGGGCGGGGGACGTGGACATCGCGGAGATGGCGCCCAAGAGCGTGAAGTCGTTTGGCGACTTCGCCGACATTTTGGCGGGGGACAAGCCGGACATATGGGAATCGCATATGCCGGCCAAAGGTGGGGCGGCAGGGAAGATGCTCAAGCAGATTATCGAACAAGCGGCGCAATTGAAGGCGGCGCGCGGCGGCGGCGGCAAGGCGAAGAAGACCCTACCAAAGAAAAAAGCACGGCGGTGAGGCCATGCTTTTTCATAGATCAGCGTGATCCACTTGTGCCGTGTGAAGCGGTATAGTCAAACCCAATAAAAATTAAGTGGGTGATAGTCGAGGCACGGAGGGTTCTCCGCGTTGTGTCCCGCCATTAGCTTCCCGTCATACCAGCTGAAGCTGGATTCGCGGGCATGCTGTTGAAGCAGGCGACTATCCCCTTGGGTTGCTTATCGGTTTAACCAAAAATGCTCCATCACGAACACGGCAGAACGTCCGCCGTTCTTGATTGCAACTATATCGGCAAAACGGGTGCCGGCAATTGAAATTCGAGAAAAGTTTACAGGGGATAATCGCCGGAAAATTTCCTTGATTTTTGGAGTTGCATTGTTCAGCACGCGGGCGCTTCCTTCCATGTCGCGCGCGTTGCTCCTGGGAAAGGTTTCCCGTGCGCTGCGGCACGGCGCTTCGATATCGCTTCACGACATTCGCGGCGGTTAGGCAGGAGTAGACGCATATTGCGCAAGGAAACTCCATCGCTGTGCTCGCAGGCCTTCCTTGTCCGGGTGTCGCGTGATGTACCCGATCGCGGCGACGAGTTGCGTCGGATTGTCGACGAACACTTTCCAGCATCCTTCGCTCCACGGAGTTGGCAGGCCGCCTCGCTTTCCGAAGTGACCGTGCAAAGGATGAACTGCAGCAGCGGTGAGGGCTCGCGTCGCGTAAGCTTTGAGGTGTCCGGCAATCGTCGTGATCTCGCGGTGATGCTTCAGAATTGCCAGATGGGCGTGATCATGCCCGATGCAGCACGCGACGCAGCGATAGTCGGCGTCTTCGCAGGCGACTGCGAATCCCTCGGCGATTGCGATTCGTTGGGCATCGTTAAATCGTACGGGTGGATATTTTAACGCGTTCTTCGCAGCTCGTCGCAATGCGACGTCGTGCGGGTCTTTCGCATAGCTTCTCCGGTCATGGACCTTGGTCGCGGGTCCGAATTTCAATAGCTCCCAGGAACCGACGAAGTCGGACCATGAACCGCGCGGGTCGTTGGGTAACCAGAATCCATAGGCGCTGATGATGAGGTGAAACGCGATCATGGATGGGAGTGTATCTTCTGGTTAGCGCGGTCGCTTGCGATCGGTTTTCCTTGCGCACCACAAACCGGTCGCAAGCGACCGGGCTAACGGGTCATACTCCGAGTCTTTTCTTCCATGCGAGCAATTGGTCTTCGAATGGTTTTCCTCCTGCGGCGCCGGCGCTTTGGTAGCGCTTGACGACGTTCCTTGCGCCAAGACAGGAGTAGACGTCGTCGGTTACGCGGACGTCGGTCTTTGCGCCTGCGATCACTTCGTTGAACTGCTCTACGCTGAGCTGCGAGAGGGCGTGTTTGCCTTCTTTCTCACAGCGTGCGACGAGGGTGCCGACGATATGGTGGGCGGTGCGGAAGGGGATGCCTTTGGTGACCAGGTATTCGGCGAGGCTGGTGGCGTCGAGGAAGCCGCGGTCGAGGGTGGGTTCGATGCGTTCACGGTCGTAGCTGGCGCTGTTGACGATCGCGGCGGCCATGGTGAGGCAGCTGCTCACCGTGTCATACGCGCGGAAGACGATGCGTTTGTCTTCCTGGAGGTCGCGGTTGTAGCCTATTGGTAAGCCTTTGAGGATGGTCATGAGGGCGAAGAGGTCGCCGTAGACGTTCCCGCAGCGGCCGCGGATCAGCTCGAGCATGTCGGGGTTGCGCTTCTGGGGCATCATCGAACTGCTCGTCGTGTACCGGTCGGCGATCTTGATGAAGCCGAATTCCGTGGACATGTAGATGATCCATTGCTCGGCGAAGCGAGAGAGGTGCATAGCTGTGAGCGCCAAATGGAACACGAAAATCACTGCTTCGTCGCGAGAAGCAGTTTGCTCGATGCTATTCACTGGCGGACCGTAAAACTCCAGTTCTTTGGCGGTCATACTGGAATCGATTGGTAATGAGGAACCCGCGACCGCACCTGAGCCAAGCGGGATGTCGTCCAGAGTGATCTCCCCGCCTGCACAGACACGACTTGCGCCCGATCGCATCAGATGCGTGTAGTCGCGATGAAACATCTGCGCCCACGCGAGTGGTTCGGCGCCTGCAATGATCGGCTGCGCTCGTTGCAAATGCGTGAACGACGGCACAACAATTTCCGTGCTTCGCTCAGCAAGAGAAACAAATGCTTTGAGAAGATTGGTTAGAGAGCCGTAAACGATGCCCTCGTTTGCATCCACGGCTTGCCTGATCCAAAGGAGCAGATCCGTCGCCACCTGATCATTCCGGCTCCTCCCCGTATGCAGTCTTCTCCCCGGCTCGCCGATGCGTTGGATCAGTTCGGCCTCGACGCACATGTGGATGTCTTCGAGTTCCGGCTTAAACCCCGCCCACTTGGGGCCGTCGCGGTCGATCTCGCTTTCGATCTCTTTCAGCCCCTTCACGATCGCATCGCGGTCGGCGTCGGTGATCAGGCCGACTTTGGCGAGCATGGTGGCGTGGGCGATGGAGCCGGCGACGTCGGCCTTGTACAGCCGCCAGTCGTAGCTCATGGATTCGACGAACGACTGGGCCAGTTTGTCGGTGGCCTCGGAGATCCTTGCCTGCCAGCTTTTTTGCGGTTCGGTGGACATAGTTTACGGCATTGTAAGTGGTTACGGGGGAATAATCATTGGCCGGATAGACGGCACATCTTCACATCTTTGCGGATCGGCGGAATTTTCGATCCGCGTATACAACGATGCGTCCGCTGCGGCGTAGTAGGGGGGGTTCAAAAGGGATTTTACAACGAATGATGGATCATCGGTACTTTTCCAATATCTGTTGGCGGCTGCGAGCTTATGCGGCCGTGGTTGTTCCTACAGTCGTGGGGATGGGGATTCTGGGTGGATGCGCTGGGGAGAAGAAGCCAGCGGTGACGCAGACTCCGCCGGCGTCGTTGATGTCACAGCAGGCGGGTTCGGACCTGAACGCAAAGGCCAGCACCGAAGCGGACCGGCAACTGACGCAAGCGCAGTGGACGGTGTTGCAGGGGCGCGGCCCGAAGCCGCGCGGGGTGGCGAGCCCGGGGAAGAGTTCGCCGATGATCGGCGGGACGCCGCTGAAGGCGCTGACCGCGCCGACGACGCAGCCGCTGAATGAAGCGGAATTGCCGGTAACGACGGTCACGCTGCCGGACGGGAAGTTGAAGTTGATCTGGGTGCTGCGAAGTTACGGCGGATCGACCGTGACCAGCACGCGCGATGCGACGACCAATCGCCGGCAGATGGCGATCGCCGCGCCGGATTTGACGGCGCTGGTGACGGTGTTGTCACAGCAGATCGGGCCGACCGGAGCGGTGGTGCCGCTGCCGTCGGTCAACACGCTGGTGGTGACCTGCGACGCAGCGCAGAAGGCTTCGGTCCTGGCGATGCTGAACGACCTGGATCGGCCGCAAAGGCAGGTGGAGATCACCGCCAAGATTTTTGAAGTCAGCCAGGATTTCGACTACCAGCAGGGCGCGAATCTGATGCTGAGCCGGATTCACGACAACAACAGCCAGTCGGGGATATCGACGTTCAACACGGATGCGTTCAAGCAGGAGACCGCCGCCAAGGGAGGGCAGGTCAGCAACAACGGGTCGGTCATCAACCTGATGCAGGCCAGCACCAGCGCGGGGTTGTCGCTGGATGCGGCGTTCCAACTCATGTCGGAAATCGGGCTGATCAAGGTCGTCTCGAGCCCGCGCATGACGGTGGCGGTGGGGCAGACTGGGTACATGCTGGCCGGGCAGGAATTACCGATCCAGAGCGCAAACCTGGTGAACGGGATTTTGCAGACGGCCACGACTTACAAGCCGGTGGGCGTGCAGCTTTACATCACGCCGCAGGCGGTGAGCGACGATCTGGTGAAACTGCACACGGTGTCGATCGTGTCGAGCATTTCGGGTTTTTCGCCAATGCCAACACTGGTGGGGGGGACCAACCCCAACGCGATGGTGAACCCGATCATCGATAGCCGCGAGGCAGAGACCGCGGTGACGATCCAGGACGGCGCGACGCTTGTCATCAGCGGCCTGCGCATGATCCGCACGACCTCGCGAGAGCAAAAGGTGCCGGGATTGGGGGACGTGCCGCTGCTGGGGGAGATGTTCAAGAACCATCGCAGCCAGCAGCAGATGACGGATTTGTATTTCTTCGTCACGCCGACGCTCCTCTAATTGCCAGTTTTTTCCCTTTTTAGCCGCCGGGCTTGCCCGGCGCGTCTCACCCCGTCTCGCGACTTCAAAGAGGCGTCACGCACTTCCAATGTTGTTCACGAAACCCATGCTTCAAAGGGTTGTCCCGAACGTACTTCACTGCTGCGTCAAGATGTGCTGGATCGTCAATGAAGACTTTCCAATACTTCCCCGCCCATGGTGATTTTAGTGAACCGTCGCGTAGCGTTGTTTGCGGAAACGGATGCAACCCCTCGGTTCGCAGCCGTTGGGACGCGCGTCCCTTGAGTCGCGCGACTATCCTGCCAATAAATTCTCTCTTTCTTTCGACGACCAGGTGAACGTGATCCGGCATGATCGCGCAGGCGAAAAGTCTGAATTGACCTTCGTGCGAGGCTTGGGCGAATCCCGAGGCAACCGCGCGGGCTTGCAAACCATTGAGCCTAACAGGCGCGTGCTTCAAGGCCGCCTTTGCCGCAAGGCGAGCCTTCCGATCATGAGGGCGCTCCGCGACGGACTTGCGGATGCTTACTGTCGTCGCAGGACCTGCTGCCAGAAACAATTCCCACGATGCGACGAAATCAGACCAGGAGCCGCGCGGGTCATTCGGGAGCCAGAAGCCATATGTTGAGAGGATGACGTGGTGGGCGATGATCACGGTTTACTTCTGTCAAAGGCGTACGCGCCGGGCAAGCCCCGGCGGCTAAAAGGAGAAACGGTCATGGTACCGTTGTCCACACGGGGGGTGGGGTGATTTGGGGTTCGGGTTTTTTTCCCGCGTCGCGGGCGCCGGTGGTGGAGACACGGGAGGGGGCTTTTACGGTCATGTCGTGATCGCAGAGGATTTGGCAGGAGAGGCGGAGGTTTTTCTGATTTGAGAGGCCGCGGGCGGCGAGGACATCCCTTTCGGCCTGGGTCATTTTATGGGGCTGGCCGGATATGAATTCGACGCGGCAGGTGGTGCAGCGGGCGTGGCCGCCGCAGGCGTGCATCTGGTCGATTTTTGCGTCTTCTTCCAGGGCGTTGACCAGGCGTTTATCGGGCGGGACATCGAACGTTCCAGCGCCTTCGACGGTCAGTTTGGGCATGGGGCTTTCCTTTCAGTACGTTTTTATCCGATGGATATTGGGTGTAGGTCGGTCGTCTTGGCCGCGACTATACTCCTGCGGACGATGCTGCGCCATTGGCATTATTCAATAATCGCCTTGTTACTGCTGCTGACCCAGTTGTCGCGGGCGGCGGAGAAGGATCCCGTCGGTGCTCAGGTTGATTGGACTGCGCCGATCGTGGAGACCCGGCGTTTTGATCCGGCCCGCCAGCCGCCGGAGATGCCCAAGCTGCATTATCCGGAGGCGGCGGAGACCGTCACCAGCTTTTCCTGCCAGACGGCGGTCAGCGCCGCGCTGGAAAACGAAAAGTCGGCCAACGGTCGCACCGACGTGGTCGTGCGGGTGAAGTCGGTTGACTTCAAAAGCAAGGTGTCGGTGGTGATGTGGCTGCCGAACAAGGTGACGAAAAAGATCGTCGCGCACGAGGACGGCCATCGGCAGCTCAGCGAGATCTTTTACGACGCCGCCAGGGAGCCTGTCATCGCCGCGTGCCAGAACAGGATCGGGCAGTTGTACAGCGGAAGCGGCAACACGTCGGCGGCGGCGGTGCGCGACGCGATCGACAAGGCGATCGCGGAGATCAACAACATTTACGTGAACGCCACCAACAAGTCAGCCTCGCCGGTGCAGCAGCGGTACGACATCATCACTCGCCACGGGACCAACAAAGTGCCGGAGGATGAGGCGATCCGCATGGCGCTGGACGTGGAGAAGAAGAGGGCGACTCAGTAGCGCCTCAGAACCTATCTTGTTCCATCAAGCGGCTCATTTGTGGCACGGGCATCCTGCCCGTGTGCGTTTCTTAAAGTTCACAAAACATGGGCTGGAAGCCCATGCCACATGGGGTCACGGCGTCGCCAGTTCATATACGTGGACGCCTAAACCCTGGAATGATTCCTTCAGATGGTGATCGGTGATCTCCATGGTGCGGCTTTCGCCGACAACGTTGCCCTGCCCCGAAAGCGTAGGAAGATCGAACGTCACTTCGACAGGTTTCACGCTCCGATTGACCGCGACGAAAACGGTTTTGCCATTGTGATGTTTGATGAGCGTGGAGATCAGCGCGCTCGAGGGGGCATACGTCGCGCTTTGGCTTTGGGGTTCCATCCAGAAATCGGCGCGGTCGACGACTTCGTGGACGATGCCTTGGAGGTCTTTCCAATGGGCAGCTTCCGGGTCGGCTTGGAGGCCGCCGTGGACGCCGCCGCCGTAGTACATCAGGCCTTTGGCGCCGCCGCAGAGCGCGGCGTAGGCCTGGGCGCGATATTCCTGCGGCGTGGGGTAAGGGGATTTCTTGTCGTGCTTGTAGGACTGGATACCGACCCAGATGGGCTTGTCGGTGTTGCGCTGCGTGAGGAAAGTGGGCAGGACCATTTCGGCGGACTTGGCGCCTTCGTCGCCTTCCAGCGCCCCGGCGGCTTTGTCCTTTAGCGGGAACGGGTACCACCACCACATGCCCAGGTCCATGTAGGGTAGCGGGAAGAAGTTGGACCGGTCAGTGACGTGGCCGATCACGTCGCGGGAATCGCCGACCATGAAGGGGTGGTGGGGGTCTTCTTCGTTGAGGATTTTACGCACCATCGCGAGGGTTTCGGGCTTCCAGTCACCGCGGGCGAGGCCTTCTTCCTCGTCCCAGCAGAGCAGGGCCGGATGATTGCGGAACATGCGGATCTGCCGGCGGAAGCGGTCCCATTCGCCGTCTTCGGCATATTTCAGCGGCACGAGGCAGCAGATCTTCATGCCGTGTTTGAGGGATTCGTCGAAGAATTCGTTGGCGCGGTTGTCGTCGGCGCGCTGGTGGGCGACGACCCGGACGGCGTTATAAGCGTGGGAGACGGTCATACCCGCGGCTTGCATGTCCTTCCACAGGGAACCGTTGAACATGCCGATGGGGAAAATCGCCTTGCCGTCGTAAACGCAGTAGCCGCCGGAGTTCAGTTTTACCTCGGCCAAGCGGCGCGGGATGACGTGCCAGAGGCGTTCGACCTTGATTGGGGCGCCGACCTTTGGCGTGAACTCGGCTACCAACGTGTATTCGCCGACAGGCGCGTCGGGGCAGGAGATGGCGTAGGACGTGGTGCCGTCAGGCAGGGGTGCGGAGGATTTCCATTGGCCGAAGGAATGGCCGGCTTTGTCGGCGACGGTGATGGTGAGGGTCGCGCCGTCGCGGTCTTTGTCGGAGAGCGCCAGGTCGAATTCGCCTTCAAGTTTGGGCGGGCCTTCCTCGATGACCCAATGGGTGGGAAGGGTCGGTTGGAGGAGGATGGGGTGCGGGACGTTGACCTTGCGGTAGTCGGCGAAGAGCGGGGAGGCCTTCGTGGGCGCGATGGGAAGCTCTGGCCAGAGGAGCATGCCCAGCTCGGCCTCGCCGCGGATTTGGAAATCGAGTGGAACACGAATGGTTTGCGTGGATTCGCCGTTCAATTCCACCGGTACCACTTTGCGCTGGGCGACCGGGCGCGTGGTGGCGGCGGCGACCTTTAGGACGGCGTCGCGCGCTTCCTGCGGCTTGGCTTCCTCTTCTTCGGCGGGCTTGGTGGCGGCGCGGGTGGTTGCTGGTTTGGTAGCGGGTTTGGTAGCCGCCTTAGGCGGAGCGGGGATTTTCGCCAGGACGACGTCTACGTTTGCCAAGCCGCGCTGGTGCTGGCGGTTGAGGATGGTGATGGAGATCGGGCCGCCGCCGGGGGAGAGCTTGGTGTCAGACTTGTCGATGCGGGCGACCAGTTGTCGCTCGGACCGAACTCGGACGTCATCGAACCAGGCGGTGCCCTTGGTATAGGAAAAGCCGATGCGGACGCGCATCGTGGCAGCGCCTTCGGGGACGATCATCGAGCCGGAGACCAGTTGCCAGCCGGGCTTGTCGACCTTGGCGACGTCGAACTTGCGGGCGTCGTCGCCGTGACCGTCGGCCTGGAAAAAGTCGCCGATTAGGATGCAGGTGCCCTGGGTTTTGAGGATGTCCTGGCATTTCACCCAAGCGCTGGCGTAAATTTTCTCGCCGGGGGCGACTTCGATCGGTTCGCTCTGGATGTAGGAGCGGGCGATGTCGGCGGCGTCCATGCGCACGCTGGATCGGCCGGCGTGCTTCACGGTGGTGTCGATGGTGAAAGTGGCGGGAACGCCGATGACTACTTTGTTCCAGCCGACCGGAAGGTAGCCGAGCGGAAGGTAAGGGGCGGCTGGTGCTTCCAGGCCGGGGTTGGGGATGAGGGAATCGGTTTCGATCTCGCGATGGGCGCCGGGCGAGCTCGCGCGATGACAGCCCAGAAACGAACCGATGCAGGTGAGGAAGAAAAACAATCGATAAGTTTTAAATGCATTCATAAGATGTGATGCCTCATTCACTCCACAATCGCCTCACAAGGTTGTATCACTAATTGCCATGAGATTGCCACGCCTTCCACTATGCGGAACGGTTCTGTTGATGGTCGTCATGTCGAACGCGGCGCGTGCCTCGATAGCGGAGCGCGTGTGCGCGGCGTACGCGTCTCTGCCCTCCGTGGCTTCTCGCGGAGCGCTTGATACCGCAGCCGCCGCGCCGGATGGGTATCTGATGGAAAAGCACAAGAAGTTTTTCGCGGCGACCGATGGCCCGGCCAACATGAAGCTGGCTCGCGATTGCGGCTTCAACACCCTCATGCTCACCATGTACCCCCTGCACGGGCACGATTGGTGGGCCGTGCCGGCGTACGCTGCGCTGGTGCGTGATTCGATCCACCAGGCACGCGCCGCGGGATTTCGCGTTTACGTCGCGCTGTCCATCTTTAACGGCCAGTTTTGCGACCGCCCCGAACGCTACCCTGGCGCATCTCGTACGATCCAATGCGACGGCACCCGGCCGAGTTGGGTGTGTTTTTTCGACGATGCGCTTTGGGACTACTACAACAAAAACCTCGTCGAACTGGTCAAAGCCGGCGGGGACGAGTTGGAAGGGATCCTGATCGATCCGGAATCTTACGGACCGGAGTGTTACCTTTGCTTTTGCCCAAACTGCATCCGCAAGTTCAATGCGTATGCCCACCAGCAGATGCCGGCCGACCTGGTCAAACCGGACGCGTGGTTGAACGAGCATGGCCTGTGGCTGTCGTACGCGCGTGACTATCACGATCATGAAGTGTTGCGCCACGCCAAGTCGGCGCGAGACGAAATTCATAAGGCAAATCCATGGATTCAACTCGGCAGCCTGCTATGGGATTACCCGGTGGCCGTCGGCGCGGCCGACCCTCGGGCCGGGTATTACCGGTCGCTGGTGATTGGCCTGGGAACAAAGGAGCAGCCGGCGTGGTCGCTGCCGGAACATACCTATTATTCCGACACGGTGGATTTGAAACGGTTGATCGGGCAGATGCGCGAGGACTTGCGCGCGGTCGGCGCGGAAGACCGCGTGCGCGTGATGCCGGGGCTTCGCATTCTCAGGCAAAGCGCAGCCAGCCTGACGGATCGGGCCAAAGCGATCCGCGACAGCGAGGTGCCGGGTTATTGGCTGTACGAACTGGCGGATTTGACCACTGCAAAAACGCCAATCGACTTCGAGGGGGCTCCGATTGAACCGCTGCCGGATTACGTGAAAGCGCTCAAGGCCGGGAACGAAATATTACGAGGGCACCGATAAGAAGCCGTGTTGTCCTTGTCGTGGCATGGGCTTCCAGCCCATGTTCGTGGTTTTTGAGCAGCGCACACGGGCAAGATGCCCGTGCCACGGCAAACGCGCCTCTCAAGCTTTCATATGTGGATCGGCCTCTTGTCCACCGCCAGCGCTGCTTCCTTGATCGCTTCTTCCAGCGTCGGATGGGCATGGAAGGACCGCGCCAGATCTTCGCTGCTGGCGCCCATTTCCATCGCCACCGTGACCTCGGCGATCATGTCGGACGCGTGCGGGCCCAAAATCTGACAGCCCAGGATGCGATCCGACTTTGCATCCGCGACGATCTTCACGCTGCCTTCAGTGTCGCCCATTGCCTTGGCGCGGCCATTGGCCAGGAATGGGAATTTCCCGACGTTCACCGCGGTGCCGGCGGCCTTGGCTTCGTCTTCGGTCAGGCCAACGCTCGCCAGTTCCGGGTGCGTGTAGACCACCGCGGGACAATGCTTGTAATTCACGTGACCCGCCTGACCGGCCATCCGCTCGACGCAGGCGACGCCTTCTTCCTCGGCCTTGTGCGCGAGCATCAACCCGCCGATCACGTCGCCGATGGCGAAGATGCCTTTTACGTTGGTTTCAAACGTGGTCGGGTCGACCTGGACGAAACCGCGTTTGTCGATTCCGACGCCAAGTTTATCGATGCCGAGGCCTTCGATGGTCGGTTTGCGGCCGATCGACACCAGCACCTTGTCGGCTTCTTCAACGCCGCTTTGGCCGCCGGCTTTGGATTTCCACGTGACTTTGATCTTGCCGTTTTCCACCTTGGCCGACTCGGCGACCGTCCCGAAGCGAAACTTGATCCCTTGTTTTTCCAAGCTTCGCTGAAGCGAGCCCGCCAGTTCCTTGTCCATGGCGGGAATCGCGCGGTCGAGAAATTCGAGCACCAACACGTCCGACCCCAGCCGCGACCAGACGCTGGCCATTTCCAGGCCGATGTAGCCTGCCCCGACCATCAAAAATTTCTTCGGAACTTCCGTCAGCGCCAGCGCCTCGGTGCTGGAGAGGATGTTTTTCCCGTCGAACGGAATGGTCGGCAACGAGGTCGGCACGGAGCCTGTCGCGATCAACACTCGTTTGGCCGCGAGAACTTTCCCGCCCACTTCCACTTCACCTGCCGAGCGAATTGTTGCGGTCCCCACGACGTGTTCGACCTTGTTCTTCTTGAAAAGCATCCCCACGCCGCTGGTGAGGCCTTTCACCACTTCGTCCTTGCGCGCGATCATCTGCTTCATATCCAGCGTGACGTTCGCCACGCCGATGCCATGTTTTTGAATCCCGTGCTTTAACTCCGCGTAGCGATGGGACGAATCCAAAAGCGCTTTGCTGGGAATGCAGCCGACGTTGAGGCAGGTGCCGCCGAGATATTGTTTTTCGACGCAGGCGACTTTGAAACCAAGCTGGGCGGCGCGGATGGCGGCGACGTAACCGCCGGGGCCGGCGCCGATGACGATGAGGTCGAACTGGGGATCGGGCATGAACAATTTTATACCGGGGAGGCGGACGGTCCACCACGTGCGAATGTTGGAGCGGTAACCTACGCGGGCGCAACAGCGCTACCAATAAAACGGTGTCATGCTGAGGTAATCCGAAGCATCTGCCGGAGGCGAGGTCTCTCAGTTCTTGGCAGATGCTTCGGATTCCTCAGCATGACCGCTCGCGGCAGATGTGTTGCATTGAGGCCGATGGTCATTGCAGATCACGAACGATGTTGATCGTGTCTTCTATGTCGGCGCGGGAAACATCGAGATGCGTGACGGCGCGGATGCCGGTGGCCAGGGCGCCGAATCGCACGCCGCGAGCCAGGGCCCGGCTGACGAAGTCGGCATGCGTCATCCGGCCATCGGCAATTTGGAAAAAGACGATGTTGGTCTGCGGGCGGGGCGTGTTCAATTTGATCCAGTTGATCTTCCCCAAACCATCGGCCAGCAAGCGCGCGTTCTCATGATCTTCCTGCAAACGCGCCACGTGTTGCTGCAAAGCATACAGTCCCGCCGCCGCGAGAATTCCGCTTTGGCGCATGGCCCCCCCGAAGAGGTGCTTCCAGCGCCAGGCGCGGGCGATGAAATCCTTCGAACCCGCCAGCACCGCCCCGACCGGGCACCCGAGCCCTTTGCTCAGATCGATCCACACCGAATCAAAGCCGGCGGCAAATTGTTGCGGAGAATGGCCGGTCGCAATCGAAGCGTTGAAGAGCCGCGCTCCATCCATATGCGTGGCCAAGCCGCGCTCGTGGGCAAACGAGCAGACAGCATCGAGTTGTTCGATCGGCCAGATCGTCCCCCCGCCATAGTTGTGCGTCTGCTCCACGCAAAGCAATTTCGGTATCGCCCCGTAAGCGCCGAAGCGGGCGAGGGCTTCCTTGACCTGCTCGACAGTGAATCGGCCATGATCGCCATCGATTGGTTCGGTCGTCGTCCCGCTCAGGAGGGCCGCGCCGCCAAATTCGGAGCGGTAAACGTGGGCAAAGCGATCGCAGAGGATGGCGTCGCCGGGTTGCGTGTGCGTCTTTACCGCGACTGCGTTGCACATCGACCCGCTGGGCAGAAAGACGGCCACTTCTTTGCCGAGAATTTCGGCGACCATTTCCTGCAACCGATTGGTGGTCGGATCTTCCCGCCGTTGCTCGTCGGCGACCTCAGCCTCCGCCATCGCGCGGCGCATGGCTGGCGTGGGCTTGGTGAGCGTGTCGGAGAAGAGATCGATCATCAAATCTCCAGCATCAGCCGCGCTGGGTCTTCCAGATATTGCTTCATCCGGACCAGGAAGCTCACCGATTCGCGACCATCGACCAGGCGGTGGTCGTAACTCAGCGCTACGTACATCATCGGCCGAATCATGATCTGATCGTTCACCACGACTGGGCGCTTCTGAATTGCATGCATTCCCAGAATCCCGGATTGCGGCGGGTTGATGATCGGGGTGGAGAGCAGCGAGCCGAAGACGCCGCCGTTGGTGATGGTGAACGTGCCGCCGGAGAGTTCGTCGATTCCCAGCTTCTGATCGCGAACCGACGTCGCCAGGCGTTTGATCTCGTTCTCGATCCGGGCGAAGGACATGTCCTGCACGTTTCGCATGACCGGCACGGCCAGCCCGCGCTCGGTGGAGACGGCGATGCCCAGGTGCACGTAGTTGTGATAAACCGTGTCTTCGCCTTCGATGGATGCGTTGACGCGGGGAAACTCGCGGATGGCCAGCACCACCGCGCGGGCGAAGAAGCTCATGAAGCCAAGCCCGATGCCATGGACTTCCTGGAAGCGTTCCTTGTATTTGCCGCGCAGGTCCATGATCGCCTGCATGTCCACTTCGTTAAACGTCGTCAGGATGGCGGCGGTGTGCTGCGCGCGAACCAAATTCTCGGCGATGCGCTTGCGTATCTTGCTCATCGGAACCCGGCGCGTGCCGTCTGGGCCGAAGTCCATCTTGGCTTCGCCGACGCTGGTCGAAGACGTCGTCGCCGGTTTGGGCGCGGTGACGGCGGCGGGGCGTTCGGGGCCCGATGGGGGTACGGTGGACGGCGGAGGAGTACGTTTGGGAGCGGCGCCGCGGCGCTGTTCAATGAATGTCAACACGTCTTCCTTCGTCAATCTCCCGCCCGGGCCGGTTCCCTTGATCTGAGTTGGGTCCAGGGTGTTTTCTTCCACCAGCTTTCGCACCGCTGGTGAAAGCGCATCGGCCCATTCTTTTGATGCCGTGATGCCCACGCCCGTCACCGCCGCCGTCTCGGGCGCTTTGGAAGGACTAATCGCCGGCGGGGCTTTTGGCGTGCCGGCTTCGTCGATCCGGGCGATGATCTCGCCCACCCGCACTGTTTCCCCTTCATCCTTCACCCGGCGGAGGACCCCCGCGCCCTTGGCTGGGACGTCCACGTTCGCCTTGTCGGTCTCCAGTTCGCATAGCGGTTCGTCAACCTTCACCTGCTCGCCGTCCTGCTTGTGCCACTTCACCAGGATCGCCTGCGTGACCGACTCGCCCATGCTGGGGACTTCAACTTGTATTGCCATAATTGCTGCTCGCTACTGGCTACTTGCTACTTGGAAAGGCGCCTCTACATATACCGGTATCGCTACGAGTAGCCAGTAGCAAGTAGCCAGTAGCGATTTTCAATCCGACACCCTCATCGCCGCCGCTGGCCGGCTGACCACCGCCGTCTGCTCCGGCGACAGGTCCAGCGCGTGGCTTAACAATTCCTTCTCTTCCACCGCATGCACCTTATACGAACCCGTCGCCGGACTCGCGCTGGCGTCACGGCCAACGTACGTCAGGACTGCGGTGTCCGGCAGCATTTGTTCCAGCCAGTTCCGCATGAAGCTCCATGCCCCACGATTGCGCGGCTCTTCCTGTACCCAGCAAATTTCGTTGGCGTAGCGGTAGCGCGCCAGGATCGACTGCAATTCCTTCTGCGGAAACGGGTAGAGCTGTTCCACGCGGACGATCGCCACGTTGTCCAGATTGTGCTTGGCTCGCTCGGCGTGCAAGGCGTAGAAGACCTTGCCGGTACACAGCACCAGCCGGTTGACCTTCTCGCGCGGCGGCGCCGTCGGATCGTCGATCACCAGTTGGAATTGTCCATCGGTGAATTCTTTGAGCGAACTGGTGGCCGCCTCCAGGCGCAGCAGGCTCTTTGGGGTCATGACGATCAACGGCTTACGGAAATTCCGCTTCATCTGCCGGCGAAGCAGGTGGAAATGCTGGCTCGGCAACGTCGGATAGCAGACCTGCCAGTTGTCATCCGCCGACGATGCGAGGAACCGGTCGAGGTAGGCATACGAATGTTCCGGACCGGCCCCTTCGTATCCATGGGGAAGGAGTAACGTCAGGCCGCACTGTTTGCCCCACTTGCTCTCGGCCGCCGCGATGAATTGGTCGATGATCGCCTGTGCCCCGTTGACGAAATCGCCGAACTGCGCTTCCCACACGACGAAGTTGCGCGGGTCGGCCGAGGCGAACCCGTATTCGAACCCCAGCACCGCCAGTTCCGACAGCATCGTGTTGACGATGATGATCGGGACCTGGTCCGGCTTGAGGTTCGCCAGCGGATAATACTTTCGCCCGGTCTCGTAATCGTGCAGGCACGCATGGCGATGGCCGAAGGTGCCGCGCTGGGCATCCTGCCCGACGAAGCGCACCGGCGTCCCTTCCAGCACCAGCGACCCCAGCGCGAACATCTCGCCGCAGCCCCAGTCGATGGGCATCCTGCCTTCGGCCATCTCGCGGCGGTTGGCGAGCAGGCGCTTGAGCTTTGGATGAACCGTGAACCCTTCCGGAACGGTTGTTGCGCGCTCGCCGATGAAGCGAATGGTTGCTTCGGGAAGGGCCGTGTTGGCGGACCAATCATTACCCGCTTTGGTCAGCCCCGCCCAGATGCCGCCGAGCGTTTTCACCTTGTCGCGCGGGCGGGCCTCGCGGGCGATCTGCTGCGCCGCGTCCAGCCGCTGGCGCAGGTCGACCTTCATTTTGTCCACTTCTTCGGCCGTCACTTTTCCCGCTTCGACCAGCTTCCTTGAATAAACCTCCCGCAACGGCGGGTGCGCCTGGATTTCCTTGTACATCAGCGGCTGGGTGAAGGACGGCTCGTCCGCCTCGTTGTGCCCGTGTCGGCGATAGCACCACATATCGATGATCACGTCACAGTGGAACTGCTGGCGGAACGCGACCGCGAGCTTGGCGACGAACACGCACGCTTCGGGGTCGTCGCCGTTCACGTGGAACACGGGCGCCTGGATCATCTTCGCCACGTCGCTGGGGTACGGCGTAAACCGCCCCTGCTTGGGCATGGTGGTGAAGCCGATCTGGTTGTTGCAGATGATGTGGACCGTGCCGCCGGTGCGCCAGTACGGCATTTCCGAAAGCGCCAAAGTTTCCTGCACGATCCCCTGGCCGCAGAATGCCGCGTCGCCATGGATGAGGATCGGCACCACGCGCGAGCGCTCGGTGTCCTTCAGGTAATATTGCTTGGCCCGGACGATTCCCTCCACCACCGGGTTGACCAGCTCCAGATGCGATGGGTTGTAGCTCAGGCTGACGTGGACTTTCTTCCCGGCCTTGGTGATGCGGTCATTGCTGTAGCCCAGGTGATACTTCACATCCCCATCGCCGTCGTCCAGCGGCACGCTGGTCCCCTCGAATTCGCTGAGGATCAGTTCGTACGGCTTGTGCAGCACGTGGGCCAGCACGTTCAGCCGCCCGCGGTGCGCCATCCCCATCACCATCTCTTCCACCCCGAGAGAGGCCCCTTCTTCGATCATCGCGTTCATCATGGGGATGAACGCCTCGCCGCCTTCGAGGCTGAAGCGTTTCTGGCCGACGTATTTGGTATGCAGGTATTCCTCAAACCCCTGCGCCGCCACCACCTGTTGCAGGATTTCCTTGCAATCCCACTCGCCGCAGGAGGGGTGGTTGTAGGTGGGCTCCATGCGCTGTTGCAGCCACTCGCGCTGGGTCTTGTCAGCGATCGACAGGTATTCGGCCCCGACCGTCGAGCAATAGGTCAGCCGCAGCTTTTCCAGCAAGTCGCGCAGCGTCCCGTCGGTCTTGCCTAAAAACGAAGTCTGCCCCGTCGGCCGGTCCAGATCCCCAATCCCCAGCCCAAAGTTCGACAAGTCCAGCAACGGATGGTTCGGCCGATGATGCCCCAGCGGGTCCAGCGTCGCGATGAAGTGCCCCAGCTCGCGATACGAATGCACGATGTCGCCGGCATCGAGAGCGCGGTTTGGCTCGGACCATTCCTTGGCCTCATCCCCAAGCGTCTGCGCCGGCGTGATGCCCGGCCGCGCGTTGCCCAGGTCAAACCCGGCAAAAAACGCCTTCCAGTGAGGTTCGAGGAGGCGTGGGTCGCTCTTGTAAGTCTGGTACAACCGTTCGATATAATCCGCGTTAGCGCGGTTGATGAAATCAAAGGGGTCCATAGGGGGTACAACTCTATTTCCAGCGTCGCGTGACAATCCAATTCACAATCCTGCCATTGTGCCACGAGCGACCGCAAAGCGGTAGGCGCCAAAGCGCGGGACGCCCGGCATTATATTCGTAATGGTTTACGGGCAATACCCTTATGACACCTTCGCCTTCACCGTACGCCGGTCCAGGCCGAGCCTTCGCGCCGCCCCTTCGTAGCTTCCGGTCAGGCGATAGACGTGCCGGCAATACTGCGTGAGGAGTTCGTCGGCGCTGAGCTTGCCCGCCGCCATCGCTTCGTTGAGGGATCGGGATGTGTCCGACAACTCCGCGGACGGACGGTACTCGCCGCGAATCAGCACGTTGCGGACGCACTGTTCAAGCTCCCGGAAATTTCCGGCCCAGGGGTAATCTGCTCCGAGGTGCAAACGGATGTTCGCCATGACCTCGTTGGTCAACGATTCCGCCTCGGGCTCGAAAAGCCGCCGGGCGATGAACAGCACGAGCGTGCGCAGTTCGCCCGGCGAATCGTTGATCTGCTGGCGCAGCGACGGCGTCAGGATGATGTCGGAACAAAGCCTGTAATACAGGTCGCGCCGGAAATGTCCGTCCCGGATTTGCGATGGAAGGTCGCGGTTGGTGGCGGCGACGATCTTCCCGCGAAATTCCAGCGTGCGCGTGTCACCCAGACGTTGAAACGTGCGCGTTTGCAGCACGCGGAGAAGTTTCACCTGGATTTGCGGATCAAGCTCGCCGATCTCGTCGAGGAAGACCGTGCCGTAGCGGGGACAGGTTTGCAGCCAGCCCGGCCGATCTTCGATTGCCCCGGTGTAGGCCCCGCGGCGATGGCCGAACAGTTCGGACTCGACCAGCATAGGCGACAGCGCCGAGAGGTTCAGCGGAAAGAACCCGCCGGCAAAATCCTCGGCAAAAGCCCTCTTTTTGACGTCAAAGGGAATGTATTGCGATAGCGCGATCGCGCGGGCCACCAGTTCCTTTCCCGTTCCCGACGGCCCGACGACCAGCGTGGTGAAGTCGCCGGTCTTGTCGTACAGCGTGCGTCGATAACGACGCATGTCGTGCGTAAAGATGGATTGCCAGATCGAGGCACGAAGTCTCGCCGCCTCCATCGAAGCGCCCACGATACTGTGAAAGATCTGGTTGAAGGCGCGCTGGATCTGCCAGAAGCAGGCCATGAGGTGCGAGGGTTCAGGCAGGGGGAGTTTGACTGCTTCCAGATCGTGGAAAAAATAATTGAAGTCGTCGAGAAGCGCTTGGTAAGCGCTGCCCATGCCGGTCAGGCGCTCGCCGGCCAGCGCCTGCTTCATCATGCGACGCAGGTCGGGCTGGCGGCGGTTGTACAGGACGTACATGACGACGTCTTCGTACAGGCGCAGTTCCGGCACGGGGGCGCGCACACCTTCCAACAGATGGGTGCGGGCGGATACCGCTAGCGCCTCGGCGGCGGTCAGTAGCTTCGCCAGGTTTGGATGAGGGACGTCGCTTCCCGACGACACATCCCAGACGGTTCGCGAGTCGGACAGGTCGGCGCCGAGCACGCGCGCTTCGGCTTGAATGCGTTCCGGTAGGAAGGGGTTGCAATAGGCGAGGCAGGCAATGGCCTGGGCCTGTTCAAACTCGGCGGGCGAAAGGATTGGCATACATAAAATGTACCACATCTGTACGTTTTTTGAACAGTTTTTCATCTGACCAGCATGAAGGCCATTTGTCCTAATTGTCACTCAGATCGCTAGTTATAAATCACGCGCGGAAGGGCATGCCCATCGCTCTGCAGTCTGCCAACACTTACCAAGGAGAACGATGAAGACCATGACCCTTCTTACCGGCGCGCTGGTTGGCGTTGCGACGCTCGCCTGCGCCCCGCACCGCGCGGACGCCGCCGGCCTGCTGTTGGCCGACGGCGGATTTGGCGGTCAGCTCGAGATCAAGGAGCACGACGTCAAAGTAACGATCAACAACGGCGTGGCCGTCACCACCGTCAACCAGGTATTCCAAAACACCGAGAACCGCCAGGTCGAAGCCCTCTACACCTTCCCCGTTCCCAAGGGCGCAAGCGTTTCCAACTTCAGCATGTGGATCAATGGCAAGGAAATGGTGGGGGAGGTCGTCGAGAAGGAGAAGGCGCGGCAGATTTACAACAGCTATAAGCAGCGGCGCCAGGACCCCGGGCTGCTGGAGCAGGTCGACTACCGGACGTTTGAGATGCGCGTCTTCCCCATCGCCCCCAAGGCCGAGCAGCGCGTGCAGGTGGTTTATTACCAGGAGCTGGACTACGACCACAACTGGGCGACCTATGTCTATCCGCTGGCAACCAGCACTCGCCCGAACGTCCAGGCCAAGACCACCGGCAAGTTCGCCCTCAGCGTCGACGTCAAAAGCGAAATCCCCATCACCCAGTTTGAAAGCACCAGCCACGCCAAGGATTTCGCCATCGCCAAGCACGCCGAAAACTACCAGCAGGCCAGCCTCGAAACCCGCGGCGGAGACCTGTCCCGGGACGTCGTGCTGGCATTCCAGACGGCCCGCCCCCGCACCGGTGTCGACCTGATCGCGTCCAAACCCAAGGACGAAGACGGATATTTCAGCCTGACGCTGACCGCCGGCGAGGAACTGGCCGCAATCAACAAGCCGATGGATTACGTCTTCGTATTGGACGTCTCCGGATCGATGGCCGACGACCACAAGCTCCAGCTTTCCGAGCAATCGCTGGGGGCGTTCGTCAGCTCGCTTACGCCGGAAGACCATTTCGAGGTGATGACGTTTAACGTGCAGCCGGCGACGCTCTTTCACGCCCTAACGCCCGCCGACGATGCATCGAAAAAGAAGGCTCAAGACTTCCTGAATTCCCAGGAAGCGCGGGGTGGGACCATCCTGAACAGCGCGATGTCGACCGCTTACAAGTACGCCGACGCGAATCGGCCGCTGAACGTCATCGTGCTGAGCGATGGCATGACCGAGCAGACCGAACGCGCGCAGCTCGTGCAGTTGATCCGTCAGCGCCCATCGGGCTCGCGCGTGTTCGCCATCGGCGTGGGCAATGATGTCAACCGCGGGTTGCTGGAGGAACTGGCCAACGACTCTGGCGGGCTGGCGGCGTTCCTGAGTCCAGAGGACAACGTGCAGCGCCAGGCCCAGGCATTTCGGCGAAAGCTGATGCGACCGGTGGCCAGCGATGTGGCGGTGAAGATCGACGGCGTATCCACCTACGATCTGGTCCCCGCGAAACTGCCGAACCTCTACCACGGAATGCCGGTGCGGGTTTACGGCCGGTACAAGGGAGACGGCGGACCTGCGAACGTCACCGTTAACGCGACGGCGGCGGGCAAGGACGTTTCGCAAACCGTGAAGTTGGATTTCCCCAAGTCCGATGAGGCAAACCCCGAGATCGAACGCATGTGGGCCTGGAAGCAAGTGGATGCTTTGCTGAAGCGCGGCGACGCCGACGGCTCGCGGCAGTCTGTCGCGCCGGAGATCATCCGCCTCGGCGAGGCCTATTCGATCGCCACCGAATACACGTCGTTCCTCGTTTTGGAAAACGACGGCGAGTATCAGCGCTGGAAGATCGATCGGCGCAACGCCCTCCGCATCGACCGCGACCGCGGCGCGCAGCAGCGCCTGGCATCGACGCTCGAAAGGATGCGGCAGACATCGCCGGCGCTGGCTGACCTCGGCCCGGCTGGGGCGGAGAAGGCTGAACCGCAGACGACCGTGGTTGCCCGACCGATTGTGAATGCCTCAGCCCCGCAGTTTTCTTCCGCCACGCCGGTTCCGACCAGGTCGTCAGGCCGCGGCGCTGACTTTAACTTCGGCGGCGGTGGTGGCGGCGGCGGAGCGATTGACCCCATCACAGGCATCGCGATGGCAGGCTGCGGACTGATGGCGATTGCCCGCGTGCGAAAGACCGGCCGCCGATTGGAGAATTGACTTAGCTGAGTGAATGGCGGCGGCGGCGCGGACGGGATGATTCCGAAATCGCGCTCGCCGCCGCAGTCTTGCTTTCGCTGAGTGGTCCCATGAAACGTTTGCCAATCATCACTATCGCGCTGACGCTCCTCGCGGTGGCGATCATGCTTGGCCCGGCCGCGTGGTCGGCGGGCCTTCAATACGACCGGAACGCTGTAAATGCCGGCCAGTTTTGGCGAGTCATCACCTGCCAGTGGACGCACTGGTCGATCGATCACCTGATATGGGATTCACTGGTCTTCCTGGCTTTGGGCGCCGCCTGCGAACGCCGCGACCGACTTTGCTTTCTGCTGACGACCCTCGCCAGCGCCGCCTGCGTACCACTGGTGTTGCATCTGACTCTCCCCACACTCACAACGTTCCGCGGTCTCAGCGGCATCGACTCCGCCCTCTTCGGAATGCTCGCCGCTGACCAGCTCCTCATCGCATACGACCGGCAAAATCGCCGCGCCTTCTCATGGGTAGCGACAGCGATCGCCGGCTTTGCCATCAAGACGACGTACGAAACCATCACCAAGCGAACAATCTTTGTGGATGCGAACGACGCAGGTTTCGTCGCCATCCCCGCTGCTCATCTCGCCGGATTTCTCATCGGTTTCTGCGGCGCCCTTTATCGGCGACATCACGTTGAAGAGGTGGACGAAGATGCTTCAGGCAACGCCACCGTCACGACGCGACATATCTCGTGCCCGGCTTGAAATTCTTTGACCAGTTCAAACCCCACAATTCCCCCAATTCGCGAAAATGCCTGACGCTTCCGTCCAGGAACGCCGCGTTTACTCCATGTTGATGCCGCGGGATGCAAAATCGCCGCATGCCGTTGTCGTTCAGGCTTTCCCTGGCCGGATCGAGCAAATCGTTCGGCGGCGTGTCGTCCGTCCCCGGCCAGCTATCGAGCCACACACAATCGGCGAAAACCGGCACGTTGCTTGACGGTTTTACCGCGCTGCTGGACATCCAGAAGTCGTCGGCATGACTGACAAACAGCGAGTGAAACCATTCCGCCTCATTATCTTTATAAAACCACCCGTTAAACCCATACCCGCTGGTGTAGTCTCCGAACAGTCGATAACGCTCGCTGTCCTGCGCCAAATTCTGCGTCGGGCCCCATAGCGTCCAGGCGTTCCCGAAAACCTCCACCCCAGTTACCGCCGGTCCGGCGCTGGCCGCCGGACACTTAATCGCTTCGCGCGATCTGAGGTAATGGTCCAGCGCGCCCATCCAAAGATGATGGCTGGGTTCATAGTCAATGAACGGGCCATGGTTGTCGTTTTGGTACATCACCAGCGCCTGCGCCATCTGCCGCAGGTTTGCCATGCATTTCAGGCTCAGCGCCGACTGCCGCGCCTTGACCAGCGCCGGTAGAAGTATGGCGACCAAGATCGCCACGATTCCGATTACCACCAGCAGTTCGATCAGCGTGAACCCCTTCCTGCCATGTCTCAAATTGCGACGAATTCTTCTCATCCCACAAGCCCCCTGACTTCTCCCGGCCGCTTGGCTACGCCTTCTTCCGCCGAAGCCACCGCCGCGAAACACAGCGCCAGCCCGCGCAAATTATCCCGCGCGCTGTTGCTCGGTTCGCGGTCTTCCTCTATCGCGCACAGCAATTCCCCCATCGTCCCCTGAAACCCGTCCGGAAACCACGCACCCTCTAACTCTGGATGCATCACTCCATCCTTCGTGTAGACGCTCACCCGCTGCTGGTTCAAATCCGGCCCGACGCTCACCAGCGTCCCCAGTGTCCCGGCCACGTACGTCCGGTCCTGCGCGCCAAATCGCGTGTCCGCGTCGAACGCCAGCGAGGCCTGCGCTCCGTCGTATTCAATCAGCGCCTGCGCCAAAAGCGCCGGGCGGACCTGCTGGGCGCAGGATCGCGTGAACGATGCGTAAACCCGCCGGGCTTCCTTCCCCTTCATGAAGCTGGTGACGATGTCAAACCAGTGGATCGCAAAGTCATACAGCACCACGTGCCGGACGTTTTCGAACTCGGTCCCCTTGATCCAGTTGTGGTCCCAGTGCACCGACAGGTGCGACGACAAAGGTTCGCCGATCATCCCGGCCGCGATGGCTTCCCGCAGATATGCAAAGTGCGGCGCCCACCGTCCGTTCTGGTTCACCGCCAGCTTCACCCGATGTTTGTCGGCCAGTTCCACCAACCGCCGGCCCGTATCTAAGTCCAGCACAAATGGCTTTTGACTCAGCACGTGCTTCCTGGCTCGGATCGCATCTTCGACGATTCGGACACGTTCTTTCGGATGCGTCGCGATGTCCAGCACGTCGATGTCCGGCCGATCCAGCACCTGCCGGTAATCCGTATAAACTTGCGCGTTCGGATAAAACTCCAATCGCTTCCGCGCCTTGACCTCATTCACGTCACAAAGCGCCACCACCTCATACCCGGCCTTCACGTACGCCTTCAAATGCGTCTCGGTAATCCACCCGCAGCCGATCAATCCGATCCCCGCCCGATACGTCTTCGGATTCCGTGGCCTGTATTCCAACGCCGCCATCTCAATTCTCCCACCGTCGCGGGGGCGTCACGCTCCCGATCCCTATCCTACCAGCGCCACCGTTCTCTTCTCAGATGCACTTTTCACCGCCGAATCCACGATCCTTTGCCCAATCCGAGCAATCGCCGGCGACAACGGCCCCTCAACTTCTCCGCCCGTCTCCAGCACGTGAATCATGTACTGAATCGGATTGCCAATCTCCAGCTTATCCGCCGGCAACTCAAAACCCTCCGGCTGATCCTTCGTCTGCACCCGCACGGTCTTCTCGTAGTCATACGATGCAATCGTTCCCGCGCTCCCTTTGATCACAAACCCGCACTTGGGCTGCGGTTGATTCGTCCACGGGTCGCTGAACGTTCCCCAGCGCGTTTCAAACTTGCTCAACCCCACGTCGTATTTCGCCACCGTCACCGAATGATCGTCTACTTCCAGACCTGACCGAATATCCCAAACGCTGGTCACCTCTGTCGGCGCCCGGCCCGAATGAAACCAAGTTCCCAGCGTCGTCCCATACCCCAGGTAATCCAGCAACGAACCGCCCCCCTGGTCCTTTTTATAAAACCAGCTCTTCGATTTCTGCCGGTTCGCTTCTTCCTCCGAAATCTCCACTTTATCCGCCACGTGGCGCATCGGCCCGCGATTGCCGTCGTAGTAATGCACCTCCTGGACCGACCCGATGACGCCTTCGTCGATCAGCCGCTTGGTCGTGGCATGCGCCGGCACCCACCGCAGCGGCCAATTGATCGCCAGTTTCTTCCCGGTCTTCGCGACGGCAGCGATCATCCGATCCGCCTCCGCCAGCGAAGCGGCGAATGGTTTTTCCATCAAGATGTGAACGCCGAACGGAGCGACTTTTTCAGTATATTCCCCGTGCCGCGAAGTAGCGGGACACAGGATGGCCACGTCCGCGTTGCATTTTTGCAGGCAGGCCTCGTAATCCGTGAAAACCCGGTCGCCGGGAATCTTAAAATTCTCAATCGCGCCTTTCATACGCTCTGGCAATTCATCGCAAATCCCAGCGAGTTCCGTCCGCGGGTGCTCGCTGACCATCCGCAGCAAATCGCCCATGTGGAAATGATCGAAGTTGATGCCGACGAACCGCCATTTACGCATGGGATGCTCCGTAGGTGAACCTTTCTCCGCATTTCAAAACTTTATAATTCTGACCGAGCCGCTCGCACTCCGCGACGAACTCGGCCGGGGAGGCGGTGTTGAATTCGAACATCTCATAATGACAGGGGATGACGATCTTTGCTCCGATTGCCTTCGCCAACCTCGCTGCCTCAATGCCGTTCATGTTTCCGAGCTTTCCGTTGATTGGGAGGATGGCCACGTCCACCGATAGTTGCGCAAGCCGATCGCTCAACCCCGGATATACAACAGTGTCTCCGCTGTGATAAATGCTCCAATTTCCGAACCGGATGACGTAACCGAGAAAATGGTTATGCCCAGCCTGGTCTTTTTCCAACTTGTCATGAGCGCTCGCGACGCCGAGGACTGAAAACGCTCCAGTTTGCACGACCTGGGCATCGTCACACAGTTTCAATTTGTCGGCGGGAACGCCGCATCGCTCGGCCGCCAAATCGCGCCACGCTGCCGGCGCAACAACTTCGATCCAAGGACCTTCGCGCAGCGCGCGTCCCAGCGTTTCCGGGTCCATATGATCGGTATGTTGATGGCTGATCGTAATCGTCTTTGTACCGAAGAATAGCAATGCTTCTGGCCACAATGGCGCTTCGGTCATCCGGACATGAGGTTTGTCTGTGCCAGCGTATTTCTTCGTAAGCGAATCCGATAGATATAGATCGAGAGCCAGAACTTGCTCGTTCCAGCCAATGAGGAATCCGCTTTGACCAAGCCACCAAAGATGGAATTGGTCCCGATCGCGGAAAGCGGTCACGATATCGACGATCAACTCCGTGTCTTTCAGGACCGGTTGAATCACAGCCCCATCTCCTTCCTCACCGCCTTCACCCCCTCACACATACTCTTCAATTTCAACCTGGCAGCCCAGCGTGCCGTCTGCGACAACCCGCAATCCGGCGCGAACGATAGCCGATCCGCCGGAGCATAACGCAGGCACAGTTTCACCCGCTCGGCCACATCCTTGACGGTTTCGACGTAATACGACTTGACGTCGATGATCCCCACGGCCACGTCCTTCTCCGCCGAGATGGTTTTGATGATCTCGATCTCCGCGAATTCCCGGCTGGCCATCTCCAGGTGAATCTCGTCCACCTTCATTTCCAGAAAGTAAGGGAACATCGGCCCATACCGCCGCGGGCCGACGGCGTGCCCCTTGTAGTTCCCAAAACAAAGGTGCGTCGACAGGCGGCATTTTCCGGCCACGCTGCTCACTGTCCGGTTAAAGATGTCTACGAAGCGCCGGGGGTCTTCGCGATGGGCATAACACGACATCGAAGGCTCATCGACGGTGATTTCCCCACAGCCGGCCGAGACCAGATCTTCCAACTCCTTCCGGACAATTGGGATCAATGCTTCGGTCAAATCCCACCGATCCCGGTATTTATCGCTGGCAACCAGTCTCCCTGAAAGCGTGTAAGGCCCTGGCACAGAAGCCTTTAGCCCGACTAAAAATGGGGACGGACCCCGTTTTATATCCATTAAACTTTCGGTGATTCGCTTCAAACGGGTGAATTCGTCGACGACGCCCAAGCCGCGCGGGGCGCGTAATTCCCCAACCACTCGATGCTTCCCGCGCTGATCATGCGCCGGCGGCCCAAACCGCCGCGCTGGCGCACTTTCCAACTCGATTCCTTCCAAAAACCCGTAGAACGACAAATTGAAATCAAATCGTCCCTGTTCCCCATCCGTAATCACATCCAAGCCGGCCGCCAACTGGTCCATCACCGCCACCGTCGTCGCATCCTCCTGAAGTTCACGAACATCGTCCTGGCCAAACTGATCCAAATGCCGCGACGCCAGCTCCAGCCAGGATGGAAACGGATAACTGCCGATGACGGTCGTGCGAAGTGGATGAGCCTTCATACCAAATTAGAATGACGAATGACGAATGACGAATCAATGACGAAATGATCAAATGTCCAAATGACATCCCTTTCGAACATGTGAACATTCAAATTTGATTCGGCTCTGCTGAAACCCGTCTGAGCTGTCATGCTGAGCCGTACTCGGCGAAGCATCTGACCTGAATTTCAAACCAGATTCTTCGCGGAGTACCGCTCAGAATGACGGCGCTCCGAGGATTTCAGCAGAGCCAGTTGATTCGTCATTCGTCATTCGAATTTCGTCATTCACTTCCCCATCCCTTCATACAGTTTCGCCAGCCTCCGCGCATGCTCATCATACGCCCCTTCAAACAACTCCCTCGCCTTCTCCGCCCCGACGACCGCCGCCGCGCTCAATACCTTCGGCGGCCTTCCCGCCTTCACCAGCCGCTCCGCCACTTCCGCCTTGATCGCGTTGACGAGCAAACACCCGCCCACCGTGCTCCCCGGCCCCACCGGCGTTTCCAGCCCGTCCAACTTCACCATCGCATCGCCGACCGGCGCACCCGTATCCAGCACGATCTCCGCGAAATCCTGAAGCTTCCTGCCCCGCGCATCGTTGCTCTTGCTGGCCTCCGCATGTTTCTTCGAAACGATCGCGACTACTGGAATTCCGCGTTTCTGAAAACCCTCGGCCATCTCGATCGACACCACGTTGCACCCGCTCGATGAAATCACCAAGGCTGAATCTTCCCCGCCCTTCAAATCAAAGTTCCGCAGAATCCGTTCGGCCAATCCCGAGACGTTCTCCAGAAACATCGCCTGCCGCTGCCCGTTCGCGCCCACCACCAGGTTGTGGAACGTCAGCGACAACTCCACGATCGGATTCCACCCCGCAAACGACCCATACCGCGGCCACATCTCCTCCACCATGATTCGCGAATGCCCCGAGCCGAACACATGTACCATCCGCCCGGCAAGGATCGTTCGGGTAAACACGTCGGCCGCCTGCTGTACCAGCGGCAATTGCGCTCGCACCGTCTCCATCAACCCTTCGCATCGTTCCAGATAAATCTCGCCTGGGCTCATTCTTCCGCGTCCTTTTCCTCGCCCCTCGGTCCCTCGCGCATCTTAATCCACTGCAACCAAAGTCCGTGCGCCGGCGCCGTCGCTCCGGCGGCCTCGCGGTTGACGGCCTGCAATATAGCCCGGATTTCGTCGGCGCTGGTTTGCCCAAGCCCTACTTCCACCAGCGTCCCCACGATGATCCGCACCATGTTCCACAGGAACCCTGTCCCTTCCACGCCGATCACGAGCCTTGGCCCGCGCGACGATACTTCGCACGCCAACACAGTTCGCACCGTCGAATCCCGCCCATGGCCGGGTTTGGCGAAGCTCGCGAAATCGTGCGTGCCGACGAGGTGGCTGGCCGCTTGCTTCATCGCGGCCAGGTCCAGCTTCTGCCAGCGGTGCCACGCCAGATCCGGGAAGAACACAGGGCGGTCGTCCTCGTTCCAGATGAAATACTGGTACCGCTTGCTCTGCGTCCATCGGACTGAATCGAAGTCCGCCGATACCGGGTCGATCGTCCTGACCAGGATGTCCTCCGGCAGGCGGGCGTTGACGGCCGCTCGCAACCCGGCCGGTGGAATCTGAATCTGATCCGTATCGAAATGCGCCACTTGCCCCTTGGCGTGCACACCGGCGTCCGTCCGGGATGAACCCGAAATTACCACCGGATGGCCCACCACGCCGCCGATGACGCGCGTCAGGTTCTCCTGAATCGTCGGCAGGCCTTGCCCGGCCGGGATGTTGGCGCTGTCCTTGTAAGTGATCGGAATCCCCTGCGTTTGCCAGCCGTGATAGGCGGTGCCGCGATAGGCGATGGTGAGCTTGTAACGCTGGAGCGGGTTCACGCGAGCGGTCAGCTTACTGCACAGCCGCCGGCCATCCCAATCTCATCGCCGCGCGACGATCAGCAAGAGTCGCTGCAAGACCAAGTCCTTCAGATGCAGCGAGAGCAACAGGTCGGCGATCGTTTGCGGCACCGTGGCGCCAACCGGAGAGAGAACGGTCGGCGGTTTCGCGATCACCCCCGGGCTGGCGACGATGTTATTCGACGCGGTGGCCGGCGGGACCGGCGTCGTCGAAAACGCCGCCGTGAAATGCGGCGTCCCCGAAGGCTCGGGGATATCCACGCCCTTCGCAACCGGTGAACCAAAGTTCGGCGTGCCGTCGGCGTTCCACGTAAAGCTCTGCATCCGCACGTCCCGGTTACCCGTAAAAGCCCCCGTCGTGTCGTGCGCGTGATAGACGATCCAGTTCTCCCGTCCGTCCGGCGACGTCGTGAACGAAGCATGCCCTACGCCCACCGCATTGGCATTACTGGCAAACACCGGCGTGCTGCTTTTGGTCCACGACGACTGTAGCAGCGGATCCATCCCCGGCTTCAGCCGCAATTCGCCCAGCGCATACTGGTTCGTCCAATACCCGCTGGCCGAATAAACGATGAACGTATCCCCGTTGTGATAAAGCGCCTCTGGCCCTTCGTTGATCGGCAGGCCGTTTTGTTCCCACGAATACGTAGGGGCGGACAGCAGCGTGCGCGCCCCCGTGATCGTCCAGTCGCTGGACATCTTGGCGATATACAGGTCCTGCTGCCCATCCGTGGTGCCCGGCCAGCCCGACCAGACAAAATACCGCTGGTTGTTCACCGTCAACACCGTCCCGTCGATGGCCCAATGATCAACCGGGAACGCGGTGTTCTGCGTCGGCACGCCGCGGTCCGGCGTCGCCGCGATCTCCCCCATCATCGCGTAAGACCCCTGCGGGTTGCTCGTCAGCGACTGCAGCACGTACATGCGATGCGTCGCGTTGGCGGCGGTGAAGTCGCTTCCGCCCGCGTCGGCCGCGAAATAGATGTACCACTTGCCGTCCAGGAAGTGCAGCTCGGGGGCCCACAAATCCTGGGCGTAACCGGTGCCGGGGGCCGCGTTAAAGACGCGCGTCGCCGGCGCCTTGGCGATGTTCTGCAGCGACGTGGACGCCCCCACGTAAAGCGCGCCGCCATCGGACCGCGCGTAATAATAATTCCCGTTCACCAGCGTCACCCACGGGTCGGCTCCGCTGGGGGCGATCGGGTTGCTGAAGCTGTAGTTGACGCCGAACGAGTCGTACAGCGCCGAGTTCGGCACCACCTGTTTGCTGATCCCCGGCCCGGAATACATCAGGTGGGCCGAGCCGTTGCCTGTGTGGTTGTAATAATCCAGCTCGATATCGACCTTCTGCGTCCCGGATAACCCGACGACGCCGGAGACTTCCCCGCTTCCATCGGTCCAGCGGTCGATGATCTCCTGCCCGCGAACGAACAGCCGTACGCCATCGTCGGCATTCACGTAAAAGGTGTAGTTCCCATCCCCTCCGCCCGGGATGATCTGCCCCGTCCACTTCACCGAATAGGTGTCCGCCCCCATCTGCGGCACCGGCCCACTCGTGCCAAAATTGAAATCCACCACCGCATCGTGCCGGGTCATGGCGCGATTGGTGAAATCCATGTTGTCGTAATAGTTCCCCGTCAGCCCGTTGCCGGAGAGCAGGCAGCGCGGCTCCAGCGGTTGAATACAAAACGACCGATGGCCTGCTGAACGCATCTTCTCTCCGTACGCACAGAGCCGCATCGGCCGCAAACCTTGCGCGCACGCACCGGCCGACATGCTTACATATTAGGCGCCCTGGCGCCTAGTGGTCAGGTTCCGTGGTCGGATCAAACCTTTGCCGCCACATGGTGGGCTGGCCCTGCGCCCCGTTGCTCAGCCCGCCAAACGGCCCACCCCCGCCCGACCCAGGCCCGCTTCCATATGCTTGCCAAGTTTCAGCCCAGCTCAGCGTTTCCACGTGCCCGTCGAGGAAAGCGTAGTTGGCGCGGGTGGATTTGGCCCGAGGCTCATTCAGCGCAACCCCTGCCGGATCCTTGAAGTTATAAGCTGCCGTTCCATGCCGGTTGTAAGCCACGTTGCGCGCGTCGGTCTGGGCTACGTATACTGCGTTGGAATATCCAGTATCCCAAGTCGCGACATGATGATAAGGAAAAGCTTGTGGGGGTTGCTGGTAGTCCGTTCCTTCGCAGATATACATAGAACGGGTGATCGGGTGAAGCTGATTGATTTTGATATCCCGTTCGACTTGAGGGACGGCGAGATCGTGTGGAATGTTCGAACAGTTCAGCCTGTAAGAAACCGGGAAACAGTCATTCTGCGGCGTCATCGCCTGAGCGTAATCGCTCCCTCTCACCGCCACGCTGCCATCGGTGGGACACCGGAAACAATTCTTATTTTTGATATACAGCGTGTTCAGCACGAAATCCCATTCCCCATTGGGATCGTTGAAGCCCCAATTATCACCGCTGAGAACCCTACCCGTCGTCGGATCGACGCTTGCGCCCGCGTTGAATTTGCGCTTCAGCAGATATCCTTTGTGGTCATTGGAGAACATGATCACCCCCGCGATCAACTGCCGCATGTTCGACTGGCAGGCCGTGCGCTGCGCTTCCCGCCTGGCCTTGTTCAATGATGGCAACAGGATCGAGATCAACAGCGCGATGATCCCGATCACCACCAGCAGTTCGACCAACGTAAAGGCATGCCTCCGGTTCCGTTTCAAATCGATATGTTGGGTACGCATATGCCGAATACTCCTATGGCAGAATTTGCAGCAGACGTGAGCATGCTTGCATAACTTTTCGAACCCTCTTACGCAAGTCCCTCAATGGTGTTCGCGGCTCAGAATAATCAGCATCGGCCGCGAGTCCGGAGGAACCCGCGGCCGACGCGTGTTAAGTAATAGTCCTTACTTGGAACGACGCCGAGCCAGCATCGGGAGCAATCCCAGCAGGCTCATCGCCATCGTCGTCGGTTCGGGCACCGCTGAAAAATCATGGAAAACGTATGTTGCTTCCGGCGGGGGGTTGCCGCCATCGCCGCCAAAGGCGTAAACGCCGACTTTGAACTGGTGCGGCACATCCTGCGGGTCGGTGCTGTAATGCGTGCTGGCCGCCGGATCGGACAGCACGTTGTCATAGTTACCCACCACCGTCAGCGGCCCGCCGTTGATGCTCACCGACGCCGTTGCGTTGGTGCCGGTGCGAACGATTTGTAGCAGGACGTCCATCGGAGTGGTTTGCGGCGAATCGCCGATCTTGCCAATGTCATGCCCGACGATGTCCCCGCCCGGCCCGCCGACGCCGCCCCACAGGTCCAGGTCTTCGCGCAGGCCTTCGGCGGTTAAGCCGCCCGCGAACGTGTTGTTGATGATGCCCAGGCGGATGTAGTGGTTTTCATCCATCCCCATCCAGATCCCGCCGCCCTGGAAATTCTGGTTTAACCCGCTCACTGTCACATGGGAGGTGAGGACGGTAACGCCAGTGGGATCCAGCAGCGAATACATCACGTTCTTGGCGCTGTTGACGGTGGTCTCGTCATACTGCCCGAAGATGTCGCCGGGCTGCGAACGCAGGGTAAGCCCGCCGGGCCCGACGGAATAGTGGGTGGGGTCGTCATTGTAAACGCCGTCAAAGCCGGTGCCCGGCCCGCTGAAGGTCAGGTTGATGCTTTGCGGGACGGCCAGCGCCGCCGAGGCCCACAGCAGCGAGGCCGCTGCCGCGGTTCCGAGAGAGTGCTTCTTCATCGCTTCCTCCAAAGTGTTGTGCGCGCCCTTTAGCCCCCGAACGGGGACGGATAAGCACGCGAAGACATGTGTGTGTTTGTCGTGGTTTTGCACAAAAAGATTTCAGTTTGTTCGACGGCGGCGACGCCCGAGCAACGCCGCGCCCGCCACCAGCAGCCCTGCCAGTGACGCCGGCTCAGGGACTGCCGTCAGCACGCCGCTTTGCGCCGCCAGGCCCAGGTTCAGCAGCGCGATGTCGTCTACGCTGATCTTCCCGTCGTAATTGAAATCGCCCTGCCACCAGTGCGCGCCGGTCGTGCCCAGCGGCGCCATGTTGGCGATGTCGGTGCCGTCCACCTTGCCGTCCAGGTTCGTGTCGCCAATCCAGGTATACATGATCAGCACGTCGCGCAGGCTGCTTCCCGGCGAAACGCCGCCGGCCGTGCCCACGTTGTGCGTACCGAACTTGCGCAGCCACGTCCAGGCTTGCGTGCCCGTGTCGTAAACCGCTAGCGCCGTGCCGGGGGAACCTGCGGCGGCCGCCGAAGCGACGATTCCCGCCCCGTCCCAGCGCCCGTGATCATAACCCGATTTGACTAGCGCTTCGATCGACGCGATCGGATCGCCTCCCGGCGTGTAATCGATCTCGACCGAATTGTTCACCAGGTCGAGCTGTCCCGTGCCATCGACCGCGATGCTGCTCACGCGCGGCACGGTCGCGCCGGACAACTTCAGCGAGGCGCCGGTCGCAACGTGGATCGGGCCGGAAATCCGGGCAAAACCACCCATCGTCAGGTTCGCGGAAATCTCGTTGGCGCCGGCCTGCACGTCGATCCCGCCGTCGTTGATCACCACGTTCTTCGGCCCGCTGATCGTGTACCCGGCCGGCGCGCTGAAGATCAAATTGCCGGCGTTCAAATCCGCCACATCGGCGGCGATCGTCTGATGCCCCGCCGCTCCTACGGTCGGCAGTTCGACCGTCCTGCCTTCTACCGCCGTCGTAGCGCTGGTGACGTCTTCCGACCAGTTGGCGACGTTCGCGCCGCTGCCGCCGGCCGTGCCCGTCCATTTCACCCGCGCCAGCGACACCGTATGGGCGTCGAAACTGGTGAACGAGATCAAAGCGTTGTTCGATCCGCCACCGAAGGCGTAAGCGCCAACTTTGAATCCGCCTTCGACCGTGGCGCCGTCATTGGGTGACGTGGCGACGCCGGCGAAAAAGGGCACCGCGCTGTTCACCGGCGTCCAGGTTGCCCCGCCGTTCAGGCTGTACTGCGCACGCACCGTGTGGCCCGTCAGGATTGCCTGCACCGTGATGTCCACGGTCCCGACGAACTGGTTCGGAGCCGTCCCCTGGAGCGACGTGCCCGGAATGATCGCTTGCTGTCCGGCAATGTCGTTGCCGTCGCCGAAGTGGCCGGAGTGATCCGCTTGCGGCGGCCAGAAATCTTCGTTCTCGCGTAGCATTTCCACGTTCGCCTTGTCCGCGCCGGTGTTATTGCCATTGAAGATCGTCCCGAGGCGCACGTAATGGTCCTCGTCGGTTCCCATCCAGATCCCGCCGCCATGGAAATTGTTGTTCAGGTTCTGGGCGTAGAGGTGCGCCGTGATCGTCGTCCGGTCGCCGGAGGTGAAATTGGAATAAAAGACGTTCTTGGCGTCGTCCGGATCGCTCTCGTACCGCCCGAACGTATCTCCCGCCTGCGTCCAGATGTTCAAACCGTTGGCCGGGATGTTGATGATCGGCCCGACGTAAAACCCGGTGCGGTCTCCGCCGGGGTTCGGGTCCGGTGTTGGGTTGTACGCATTGTCAAATCCGGTGTCGGCCACGTTCGTGCCGTTGCCGGAAAAAGACAAAGTCAGATCGCTCACCGCCCGGACCGGGCGCACCGTCGCCGCAACCGCCGACAACAGCGCAAGCGCGCAAATCGACGCTTTTTTCATAATCTACCTCCGCTCGCCAAGACCCTTCTTCACTCGCCAAACACGATGACTTCAGCGCGAACGTCACTTCGGATGCGCGTCAATGGCGCGCGTCGTCACCGAGCGCGATCGCGCCAGCGCGACCTCGTGCGTCAGCTCAAACAGCCAAAAAATGTTTTCAGGCCATCGTCGAACCACGGATAGCCACTCTCCGCAAGGACGCGCGTGAAATGCATTTAGAACGGAATCTAAATAACCGTCTGATAAGTTTTCTGTCAATGAGAATCTTCGGCGGCTGACTAAATTAAAAATACAGGAGCACTCCGCTCTTTCCTGGGCAAAATTGCCGAAAATTTCTTTCGTCTCTTCGAACGCGCATGACGTATAGTCGAGTCTGCTGGGACTCCCCACAGACTATGGGTCGGAGAAGCGCGCTTCATGTATCGCTATAAGACAAAGCAGCGTCGCCGCGGTGTTGCTACCGCTGCTGCTGTCGTCAGCATCCAACTTCTGGAACGCCGTCGAATGCTCTCGACGGCAGTCGTCGAATATCACAACAACCTCGCCAGCACTGGTGTGAATAACACCGAAACCGCCCTCACTCCCTCTACCGTCACCGTCAATCAGTTCCGCAAGCAATTCGCTACCCCAGTTGATGGACAGGTTTACGCCCAGCCCCTCTATATGCCCGGCGTTGCAATTTCCGGTGGCGCACAATCTGGAACGCACAATGTGGCTTACGTCGCCACGGAACATAACAGCGTTTACGCCATCGACGCCAACGGCGGCAATGTCCTGTGGCAAACCTCACTGAATGACACCGCTAGCCCTCTGGTCAACCTGATTGGCGCGAGCAGCATCGCCCCAACCACCGCGGGCCTCGACAGCGACACCCAGGTCTTCGACACCTACCCCGAAGTCGGCATCACCTCCACCCCGGTGATCGACCCGAGCGCCGGGGTCCTCTACACCGTCGCAAAGACCAGGCAAACCATCCTAGGCGATCCCAATATCCATTACCTGCAAACGTTATTTCAGATCGACATTCACAACGGCGCGGTGCTGGCCAGCGCCATCATCGGCCAAACCACCTTCGCCGGCGGGGTTTACGCGTACGCACAAAACGATCCTTACGTCCTCGGAACCGGCGCCGGCGCCATCAGCGTCGCAGGTCAAAGCCGCGTCTATTTCAACGCCTTGCGCGAATTCAACCGGGCGGGGTTGTCGCTTTCGAATGGGAACCTTTACATCGCTTTTGCTTCTCACGGTGATGTTGGACCCTATCACGGGTGGGTTTTGCGCTATTCGGCCACCACTTTGGCGCTCACCGGCGCGATCAACGTCACGCCCAACGGGTCCGGCGGTGGCATCTGGATGGGGGGTGGAATACCCGCCGTGAGCGCCGCCGGCAACGTTTACGTCATCACCGGCAACGGCACCTTCGACGCCTACCCCACCCTCGACGCAACCGGCCACGTCAACGGGACGACGGGGTTGGACGCCAACGGCTTTCCGGTCAACAGCAATTATGGCGATTCGTTGCTGCGCCTGAGCGACGATCCCGCGCACGCGTCGCCGGCCAACCAGAACACCAACGGGTGGGGGATGAAGATCACGGATTACTTTAGTCCGTTCAACAACCACGACCTGGACCGTCGGGACGCGGATTTCGGAGCGGGCGGGCTAGTGCTGCTGCCGTCCAGCGTTGGCAGCGCCGCGCATCCGAACCTGCTGGTCGCGGCGGGCAAGGATGGCACGATCTACCTGGTCGACCGGCAGAATATGGGGAAATTCGACGCGATGACCGACCACATCGTGCAGGAATGGGGCAAGACCACCACCACCGGCATCAACGGGGCGCTCAACACCCCCGCGTTTTTTAACAACACGATTTATTACTTTCCCAGTTATGGCGGGGACGGGCGGGCGTACTCGATCAGCAACGGCGCGATGTCCAGCGCTTACACGAGTCACAGCAGCGATTTTCAGGGGCAGATGACCGGGACGGTGAGCGTCTCGGCCAACGGCGCGACCAACGGGATCGCGTGGGTGCTGGACCGAAACAGCGGGGCGCTGAAGGCGTATCGGGCCGACGACCTGGGCGTGCGGCTTTGGACCAGCAACGATGAACCGCTGGGACGGGACACGATTCCGGGGGTGATCACGAAGTTTGCGACGCCGACGATCGCGGACGGACAGGTCTTCGTGGGGTCTTCGGGGACCGATGCGTCGGGGTACCTGGTGGCGTTCGGGCCGCCGGCGGTGCCGACGTCAGGACCGGCTGCGCCCAGCGACTTGTCGGCGACGGCGGTGAGCTTCGATCAGGTGCACTTGAGCTGGACGGACAACTCCAGCAACGAAGATTATTTTGAGGTCGAACGGTCGGACGACGATGGCGTCACGTGGATGGTTGTGGACGACCAAAGCGTGAACGTCACTGAGGGTGATGACCAGACCACGCTTGCGACGACCGCGTACCTCTATCGCGTTCGCGCGCAGAACAGCTTCAATGGGGGAACGTGGTCCGCTTACTCGAACGTGGCGACGGTTACGACGCCGCACGCGCCGCAGTTTGGGACCGGCGACGGGGCGCGGGCGGAATACTACAACGACACCAACGGCGGGGGGGTCGTGCTGGCGGGCGATCCCGTGCTGACGCGGGTGGATCCCACCATCAACTTTGACTGGGGATCCAGCAACCCCACCTCCCCCGGGCCAGGCGTGTATGACAACGTCTATTCGGTGCGGTGGACGGGGAAAATCCAGGCGCAATTCAGCGAGACTTACACCATCGCCGTGAACGCCGACGACGGCGTGCGGCTTTGGGTGAACGGGGTGCTGCTGATCGACCGCTGGTATTTGCACGATCCGGCGCCCGACGGCGGGGTGATCACGTTGTCGGCGGGGCAGCGCTACAACTTTGAGCTGGATCATTTCCAGGATTGGGAACACGCCACGGTGCAATTGCTGTGGACCAGTCCTTCGACGCCGTGGCAGACGATCCCGCAGTCACAGCTTTATTCCGGGGCCGCGCCGATTGCGCCGACGAACCTGACGGCAGCCGCCATCTCGGGCACGAACGTGAGCTTGAACTGGCAGGACAACTCGGCCAACGAAGGGGGCTTTGCGCTGGAGCGGAAGGCGGGGATCAACGGGACGTACCAGGTGGTGGCGCAGTTCGACCCGAACGTGCACGCGTACGTGGATTCGGAATTGAGCCCGGACGTGGACTATTACTACCGGGTGCGGGCGACGAATTTCCAGGAGAACTCGGACTATTCGAACGAGGCGCACGTCCTGACGCCGGTGCCGCCGCTGACGCCGAGCGGAGCGAAGGCGACGAACGTGACCAAGACGGGGTTGCACCTGTCCTGGCAGGACAACGCTGGGAACGAGGATGGATATCGCATTTTGCGGGAAGCGCCGGGACTGACGCCGATCGTGATCGCTTCGAGCCTGCCTCCCAACACTACGTCGTACAACGATCTGAATTTGTCGCCGGGGACGGAATACGACTACCACATCATCGCGTTCAACATCGCGGGGTATTCGGACTTCGCGGGGGTATCGACGGCATCGCTGACACAAGCGCCGGCGGGGGTCGTGGTGACGGCGGTAGCCAACACGGCGGTTACGCTGGCGTGGAACCCGGTCGCGTACGTGGGGGATGCGGGGGAAGTGACGTACAACGTTTATCGCGGGACCAGCAGCGATGCGATCTCGCCAGTGCCGGTGGCGGTGGGACTGACCGCCGCGGGATTTACCGACACGAACCTGGCTAGCGGGCAGGTTTACTATTACCAGGTGACTGCGATAGACCCCGGCGGCGAAAGCGCCGCCAGTGCCAAGGTGACTGCCACCACTGGGATCATCCGCGTGCTGGGGGAGAGCATTTCGCAGGATAGCGTCAGCGCCCTGGCGATCGTCGTCGGGTTCTCTTCGCGGTGCTATCCTTCGATCCAACTCAGCAGCATGACGATCACCAGCACGATGGGCGGGACGGGATCGCCTTTGCATCCGGTTAGCGTCACCGAAGCCGGCGGCAACGTGGTGTCGTTCAACTTTGCCGCGACGCTTCCGAGCGGGATCTATCATGCGGTGCTGAGTGCGGCGGGGATCGTCGATGATAACCAGCGCATCATGCCGGCGGACGTGACGTTCGATTTCCTATTGGTCCGGGCCGGCGGCACGCTGACGCTGGGCGGCAGTGCTTCTTCGCAAACGGTCCAACAAATATCCGTCGCCGACGGCGGCCGATTGAACCTGGCGGACAAGGCGCTGGTCGTGCAGTATGCGGCGTCCAGCCCGGCGGGAGTCATCGCGGCGCTGATCGGCAGCGCCTTTGACGGCGGGCGCTGGGATGGGCCCGGGATCTTCAGCGCGGTGGCGGCCGCCGACCCGGCGTATGCGCACGCGGTGGGTTACATCGACGATGGGGACCAGGTGAGCGTGCGCGAGACATGGTACGGCGACGTGAACCTCGACCAGATCGTCAACGCCGACGACGTGTCGCTGATGGTGCTGGGGATGATTTCGGGGAGGACGGGATGGTCGGACGGGAATTTCAACTACGACGCGAAGGTGTCAGCGGACGATTGGGGGTTGTTCAACCTGGGGCTGGCGTACGGGAGGAACAACGCTCCGGTGGGAACCGGGAAGAACATTGCAGGCGGGATCGTGTCGATTCTTGATGATCGGGTGGGAAGCTTGCTGGATTGACCGGGGGATCATGTCGCGGGGCCGTCTCGGCCCCGGTATGTATTATTAAGAACGGGGCCGGGACGCCCCCGCGACGTGGGGAAGCTTAAGTCTTACGGTTCGGAGTTGGCGCGCGTGGTGGCGGGCTTGCGTTTGGGGGCGGCGGCGACGGCTTGGCCGAGGGTTTTGAGTTGAGCGACGTAGGCGTCGGCGATGAGCCCCGTCGGTTGGATGGGCGTGTCCCACGTCATCGCGCCGCCGGCTTGGAGGACGTCGATGGTCTTGGGGATGACGATTTCATTCAGGTCGGGATAGCGCGGCTGGCCGATGCCCCACTTCTGGCCTAGATAGCTGAGCAGGTGGATGCGCGCGCCGTCCACTTTGCCATCGACGGCCCGCCAGAGGCGGACGGTCTGGAGGTCGTTGATTTCGCCGGCGGTGTAGTCGGCGAAGGGGGTAATAGTGACAGGCCTATCCATGACGCCGCGATTGAAGGCAACCGCCGCTATCGGGTTGCCGGCGCGGCAGGCGCCGGCGAGGCTCTGGAAGTTCGGCGCGTCGGGATAGTCGTAATCGCGGTTGGGGTTATAACAGCCGTCGAGCCACCAGCCGGAGACTTTGTTGCCCCAGCGGCTGGACCACTGGGTGATGACTTTCTCCCAGATGAGCAGGCGCTGCTTGTTGCGATATTCGCCAATGTCGTGCGTGGCGGGATCGGGATATTTGCGCGTGCCGCCGCCGGGGCCGACGGTGGTGTAAACGATGAGCTTCAGGCCGCGTTTTCGCAGCGCGTCGGCCATGTCGGAGATGAGGTCGCGGCGCGAGCAGTTGCTCGGACCGTCGACGAAGAGCTGGTCGTAGAGCGGACTGGGCGTGCAGAGGTGCGTGGTGTTCTGGCCGATGGTCAGGACGTGGTAGCTTGCGCCCGTGGATTTGATCTGCTCGGCCAGGGCTTCGACGTCGAAGGCGTCGACCATCTTGTTCCACTGTTCGGCCGTCGCGGGGAGATGGTTTTCGCGAGATTGCCAGGCGAGGAGGTAATGGGTCATGACGCCCCATTTGCCTTTCATCCAGTCGGTGCGGTCGACGTCGTAGGCTTTTCGTTCGGCCAGGGGGATGTCGGCGGCGAAAGTGGTTGAGAGGCCGAGTACAAAAGCGAGAGTCACCACGAAGACGCGAAGGCACGAAGTTTTTCTTTTGATGTCATTCTTCGTGTCCTCGCGCCTTGGTGGTTCATTTTTGCTTTTCATGGTCGGTCTCCGCGATGGACGGTGATGGACTGGCCTTTAGTGGTATTGATGGTGAGTGTGTCGGGAGCGCCGGCGACAGGCCAGGGATTGGCAAGCCGGCAGACACCACCAAGAGTAGATTGGATTTGGACGAATTCGATTTGACGATCTTTCAGCGAGGCGGAAATGACAAAACCGCCGTGGGCGAGGAGTTTAAATGAACAGTCCCAACTTCGCGGCCAGACGTCGGTGAAGACTTCGATAAGCTGCTTGCCCGAGTCGTCCGTCGTGGAATTCAGCAGGGATGAATGGATGCCGGCGGCCAGTCCGGCGATATGCTCGGCGTCGATCGCGCCAGGACCTTCGCGGAGGCGCAGGCGGTTGCGGAGGATTTGCGCGCCGCCAATGCCCTGGACATCAATGAAGGAGTTGAGAGCGTTGAACCCGAGGAAGCGGGACTTTTGTTTGGCGTCGGGTTCGTTGGCGGGGATGGCGCCCGGGCCGCCGTAAACGAAGGAGCCAAACGGGCGATTGTTTCCCGAATTTCGGGTGGAGGGATCGGGGCGGGTGACGGGTGCAGCGCCGCCGGGCGCGCCGGCATCGCCGCCGGTTGGGGTGGCGGGGCGACGGCCTCGGCCCGATTCGCGCGGTGAGGCGAGGTGATCGACGATCTCCTGCCATTTGGGACGAAGATCGGCATCAGCATTCAGGATCGTGCTGACGGCGATGGCATTGGTGAATGCCAGTTTCATACCGGCGATTTCATTGGGGCTGTCTGGCGTGTCCCACGCGCCTTCGCCGTTGTTGACGTGAAGGATGTGATACTTCCCGTCGGCCCCTTTCTGCACGTTGGGGAAATTGCGATAAAACTCGGCCGCCCCGCGGATGATCGGATAACCGCGATCGCGAAGGAAACTCTGGTCGAGCGTGAAGAGGTAGCGCTGGTAAAAGAGATTTCCGATGCGGGCGGCTTCGGAGAGGATGTGGGTGCAGTGGCCGAAGATGCCCGCGCCCTTGGTGGGGACGACGTAGTGGCCGTGCTCGTAATGGCCGTCGGCCAGAAAGTTGTAGCGCGAGTTGTGGCGGTTTTTGGTTTCGACCCACCATTGGAATCTGGCCGAACGCTCCTCGTACGGTTTGCGCGCCAGGACGAGGTCCTGCAGTTCGGCGGCGATGTCGTCGGGGAGTTTTTCCGGGCCGTTGAAGAAGGTGATCTCGGGAATCCAAAGCCCCTGCGTACCCCACTGTTGCCGCGCCGCCAGCGCGCACGGTTCGATCATGCCGGAATACATCACGAACATCGGGTCCATCAGGTCCAGGCGATTGGCGGGCATGAGGTTGGTGTAATACGCGGCGGTGTTGGCCCACCAGTATTGCGAACCCCAGCGGCGCATGTCGCCGTTGGTGTAGAAGAGCAGGCCGCCGAAGCGCGGCGGGTAGGCGCCGCCGTGCGAGGTGCAGCCCATGATGTATAGCAGATAGGTGTAGTTGGCTTCGACGAAGTCGGCCTGAGCGTCAGCGCTATGGGTCTGCACGTACCCTTTGGACCAGTAGTCGTGCCACCAGGATTGCGTGTCGTTCGACAGATCGTCAAAAGCCGGTGTGGCGTCCAGCGCCTTTAACGCCAGCCCCGTCATATCCGCCTTCGCGTCAAACGACGCGGCGCTGGAAATGAGGATGGTGAATTTGCCTTTAGCCGGCGCGGCCGATAGTTGCATGGTGGATTCGTTGAGATAGCGCGCCTTCGACGACCGGCCGACGATCGCGACCGCCACGGCGGAAGAATCGTAAAAGTCATGTTCGCTGAACCGCTGCGTAAGCGCGATCCGCCCATCGTGAATTTCCAGCTGGCTGGCGGCGGTATGCTCGGCGGTGTGGTACTCAACCGTGTGATTCTTCGCCAGTTCGTAGTTCTTGCCGGTGATTCCCTGAATGGCGTAACGCAGCATGCGCAGATCGACGTTGATCGCCGACGGATTGTCGCGCTGATCGTCAATTTCAACTGCGATGACATCCTGCTTCGGCCAGGCGATGACCTTCGCGCTGACGCCGGCGCCCTTGGCGGTCATGGTCGCGTCGTAAAGCGACAAATGCTGTTTGAAGGCCGGGCCGGCAAATACGTCCTCGCCGCTATCGGCCACGTTGATGTCGACGTACGCGCAGCCGCTGGCGTAGTCGCTGTCTTGCTTGGGGAAGCTGGTGGTGTAGCTGTCCTGGCCGAAGACGTCGACCCGGTTGATTTGAAAATGCAGCGCCGAAGGAGTCGTCCAGACCAGGCTTCCGGTGCGACCGTTGCCGACGGGAAGGCCTTCCTCGCTGCGCGTCGTCGGCGTGGTGTAATCCAGGTCGGCGCGGCCGACCCATTGCCTGAAATCGATTTCACTGCCGACGGCAGCGCTGCCGAGAAAGAGTAATACGATAAGTATTGGACGCATGACGCAAATCCTAACGAGTGAGCCGGAAGAGATGGGTGACGCCCGTGCCCGCGGACGTGTCGAAATGCCAATCATGCAACGGGATCTCCCGCCCGGTTTCAACGTCAACGACGTGGCGCGGGTCGGACGGAAGATCATGGACGAAGACGCGCGTCTCCGGCGTCGCCGGCTCGTGGCCGATCACGAAGACGTAGCTATCATTACCGGTGACCCGGACCGCCGCTTCGATATCCGGATTCGATGAGCGAACGTGGGGGAAAATGCCGGCGCGTTCCGGGATGGAAGTCAGCACATCGTTTAGAGATTGGCGAGCGGCAAGATTGCCGGAGCGCCAGGCCTCGAAACTAGTGTCTTGCAGGCAGAAGCCCAGGAGGTAGGCAACGCCTTCGCCGATGCGATTAGCCGTGATCGCCGGCACCCCGCTGGCCATCTTCTTCAGTACATCCGCGCCGGCAGGCGTGCATCGCCGGGGACTCACGACTGGAAGCGCCGTGGTATTTTGAAACGCAATCTCGTCCGATGGCTGGCTCGCCGCGACCGCGGGCATCGTGCCGTAGGTAATCTGCGGCCTCTTCTTGACCAGTTTCTGGATGGGCCACAGCAGACGGCCCGTTTGAGCATCCTTTACGCCAAAGAGTTTCAACATCGTATCCGTTGGCCGGCGAAGTTCGTCGAGTTGCGGCACGCAGTCGGCGATGATCGTCCCGCCGCCTTGAACGTAAGCTACCAATTTGTCCTGTACGTCCGATGGCAGCAGTTTCACGTCCCACAGGACGATGATTGGATACTCCGCCATCGTTTTTGGCGTAATCTGCTCTTCGTGCAGGATGTCTAGTTCGCCGAAAGCGCGCAGGAACGCTTCGTAAGACTGCGCGACGTTCCAGTATTCTTCCTGAAGCAGAAGGGTTTGGGTGCGCGGATAGATCATCGCCGCCCGTGCCCGCGGGGGTTTGGATTGCAGCAACGCTGGGCCGGCTTTTTGCAACGTTCGCAGCGACGAACCGAAGTCCTCCCAATGCCGCTGGTCCGTGGGGAGGCCGATTCCCGTAATGAGGTAATCGCTCCCGGCCGCCACGGCGGTGTACGACATCTCCCGCTCCATCCAATACTGCTTCTTCCCCTCCGGCGTGAGCGAATACCATTCGGGGTTATACGTCCCCACCCAGAACCCCAGCGGCTTGTTGTTCGTCTGGCAGACGTTGCGCATCTGCGCAAAGGCATAATGCGTCTGCGCCATGCGCGGCAGCTTCAGCTCGCGGTTCGGCCCGTAGCGAAAGTCGAGCATCAGGTACGGATAAATGTCGAACGAAAGCGAGTCGGCCCAATCGCCGCGCCAGTGGATCACGTCGTCCACCGCGTATTTGCCCTCCTGTCCCACGGCGCCGCCAAACGTGTTGTGCGAGTCGTGGTTCAGGACAAACTGCACATTTGGAAAGGTGCGCTTGAGGATCGGGTACATCTGCCGCCAGCCATCGGCGAACGTGTCGGAGCGGAAGGTGAGCAGGTGTTGCCAGAGCTGCGCATCATCGCGAATGCTCAGCGCATCGAGGCGCAGGTCATATCCATAGGCCCGGCTGAACGCGACCTTTTCTTCTTCCGAATTGTCGAACGAATCCAGCCCGGCGTGGAACGGTTCGTCCTGATAGGCAAACACGCGGTCCATCAGCGGAAAGTTCTTCAACCCCGACAACGCCGGTTCAAGTTTCCTGGCGATGGACGGGGCATACCGCGAGGAGTGAATGGGGATTTCCGGCGGGTCCTTCCGGGCGAAGGCTTCGAAAGGACGTTCGAAGTAATAACAGATCGTCAGGCCGCGCGATTGGGCGTAACTTTCGATGTCGCGGGCCTTGTCGGCCGGCAGGGGAGTGGGGACGTAGAGGGACGTACAACCGTGATCGATCATGTTGTCGATGATCCGCCGCAGCGACGGAACGTCATCCGGCAACTGCGTGGCCGGCAGCGTGCCCTCGTGCGGGATATTGCCGAACTGCATGACGGCGGGAAAGCGATCAGGAGGCTTTGGCGCGACGATGTCAAAGCGAATGCGGTCTGAACCCACTGTCGCATAATGCGTTCCGGGCGCAACACCCTTGGTATTCACCGCGGCCTTCGATTTGCCGTCCGTGACCTCGAACGTTTCGCCAGCGGCGAAGACCCAGCGCCCACCGGTGATTTGAAGTTTGGACGGCGCGGGCGCTGGCGGCGGCTGGTAGGGGGGTGCAGCCGACGGATCGCGCCCGGCTAGATACAGTATGCAATGGTTGATGAAATTGGCAAAGGCGGGCGAATCGGCGACCGACGGGAGTTGACCCGTAGTTTTGGTTTTATCGACGTCGATTGCGAGATAAACCAGCCGGCCACCTGAACCAGCGCTTGCAACGCCCGCGGTCATGTTTCCACCGGCTAAGATCGGCAAAGCACTGGCACCCGGAACCAGAGGATTCATGAACGCAGCCCGGCCAAGGTCGGGCGGCAGCGACGCCGTCATCGGTTGGCGAGGTTCAACCAGGCGCAGCGGGTATTCGTCGATGGCGTAATCGTCGCGAACCTTGTCTTCCCACTCCCCTTCGCCTTTGCCGGCAATGGGCTTTGCAGGCTGAAAGGCGCTGGCGTCGAAGACCACCTGGGTCCAATTGGCCGCTGGCTTGGTGGTGGATACTTTCCACGTTTTGTCGCTCTTAACGTCGAGCAGGACCTTTCCGCCCGCATCCCACCCGGTCAGCGACAGGAGCAATCCCGCCGGCCCATCGGCGTTGAAGGCTTCCACCGCCAGCGCGTTGTGGCCGGGTTTGACGATCGTCGTCACGTCGTATGAAGCGGGTGTTTTCCAGTCTTCGGTAGCACCGAGGCGCTGGCCGTTGAGGTAAACCGTGGCTCGGTTGTCCACGACGAGCTGGACCCACGTTCGCGCAGGAGCAGGCGACGGCACGTCGAAATCCTTGCGAAGGTAAACCGTCTGATTGTCGTTTTTCTTGCCCGGTTCCCATATCCAAAACGCCCCGTCGAGGTGGCGGGCGATTGGCGCCGCGAAGCTCATGTTGCCGCGACCGGCAAAAGATTCGACCAACGCCTGGCGTCCTTTGGCATCGGCGGGAACACCGATAGCCAACAGGCCGCGCTGCGGGTCCGCGGTGATGGTTTTCCAGATGGCGCCCAGGCGGTCCACGTACAACTGCGGCTGCGGATCAAGCCAAACCACGACGTTTGACGCGGGAAGATCAGTTTGTTCCAGCGCCAACAACCCCGTGCGCTGCACGCGCACTTCCGGAAGAATTGCCGCGGCGGCGGAGGCAATCGCACGACCGGCGTCGGAATCGTTCGGATCGACGATCAAAACAGACAGTGATTCCGCGCGACACGTTGAACCCAGAATGCATAACCAAAGAATGATGCGAGCGATCATGTTGCGCCTCAATTGCGAAAGGCTATCACTGAATGCGGCGATGCGATAAACGCCAACCGGCCAGCCGCGTCTGTGCTGATTGCATCGCCGGAAGAAATCAAGCCGTCACCGGCGCCGTTCCAGATATGCTGATCGAACGTGCTCCTCGATGGCAGGCCGTCCACCGACACCGATTCCGAAGATGAATTTGCGTTCAGCGCAAACAAAACAACATGCCCCGAATCGTTCATCGCCGCCACGCAAACGCCTCCCGGCGCGCCGCTCTGCACATACAACGATTGCGCTCCGGCGTGCATCGCATGGGTGAGCATTCGCATCAGGTGATACCCCGGCTTGAGCGGAAATCCATCGGCCGGCGTGCCGATCAACCCGTAATACATCCGGCTGCGATCGTAACAAAGGTCACACAAATCCCATTGCACAGCAGCGTAGTACCCGCGATTGATCGCCTCCAACATCAACCGCGCGTTGAGCAGCTGCCCCTCCGGCACGTCCATCAACAGTCGGCAATCGGAGAACAATCCCGGCTCATCCCCCGTGTGCTTGCGATGCCCGCGCGTTCCAAATTCCATGATGTAAACCGGCTTTCGCGCTTCCGGCGGAAGCTGCGAAATCACTTCCGGCACGCTGGTCAGGCGCTTGAGCAAATATTCCGGGTCCCAGAAATTCGCGTACATGTGGACCGAATAGCCGTCCAGGATATCCCGCTGGTTTTCCGCCAGCGTGGCGAACCATTTTTCCTGGTCCTGCCCGACCAGGTCCCCGCCGATAATCTGGATTTTATCGCGCAGGCCGCGCTGGCGCAGGATGCGGTCGAACGCGCGGTACAGCCGGTTGTACGAGACCATCCCGATCTTCGTCAGGTTGATCTCGTTTTGCAGCGTGACGTACCGCACCTGCTTCATTTGGCGCGTGACCAGGATGTCCTGCAGCACCTCCGCCATCTCGCGCGCCCAGCTTTCCTCGTCCGGCAGGTATGGCCCGCGCCACATCGTCACGTTCACGGTTGCCCCGGCGCGCCCGGCCAGGTCGATCGCCCGCAGCGCGCTCAATCGCGTCCGCGGGTCCACTTCGCTCTTGGTCCACCAGCGCTGCTCCACAAAAATGCGGACATGCTGCGGCGCAAGGTCGATCACCTTCCGCTCCAAGTCATGAACGTTCTGTTCTGTAACTTCGCCGGCGTTCGGCGAGCAATAAATGAATGGGTTGATTTGTGCCCCCAAGCCTGCGAAGGCCGGGCAAATGACTTGATCCGCATGGACGGTAAACGTTTGCGCGCGAACCTGGGCGACGAAAAGGGCAAACAAGACTATGCCGGCCGCTCGCACGTTGTCGTGACTATACCCCGCGAGCCACTTTGCACCTATGATTGCCGCAGCGTGAAATCAACCATCGAATCCATCATTGCGTCGATCGCCTCTCGGAATGCCGACCGGCGCCATCACGTATTCAAAGTGCAGGTCGATTCGGCCACCGAATCATCCGTGACGCTGGCAGGTAAAGTGCTGACCCAGGCCGACAAGGACCTGTTGCGGCGGGAAATCCTCGCGCAGATGCCCGACGCTCGCATCGACGAGGCCAACTTGAAGGTCCTTCGCAAGTCCCCGCCGGACCTTCGCACCGTCGCCACCAACCTGACCGACCTTCACGTCGAACCGTCGTTCCTGTCCGAAATGCTCACGCAGGTCCTCAACGGCGTCACGCTGGAAGTCCTGGAAGAACAGGACAAATGGTGTTTCGTCCGCCAGACCGATGGGTACATGGGTTGGGTCTACCGCGAATATCTCGAACCGCATCGCGGCGAGCAGCGCCCCTCGCATTGGATCGCCGCCGAATCTGTCCGCCTCTTTGCCGAACCGCAGGAAACCGAACATCCTCTTTCGCGTCTGCTCATCGGAACCGGCGTGATCGTCACGGAAATGCGCGGCCAGTTCGCCAAAGTCCAACCCGCCGGCACGTTGCTCCCCGCCGGTTGGGCCAAAACCTCCGACCTTCGCGCGATCGCCTCCTCCCCGCTTCCTCTCGACGCCGCGCGCGCCCAGATGGTCGCCGACGCCCGCCGCCTCAGCGGCATCTATTACCTCTGGGGCGGAAACACCTCCTGGGGCACCGATTGTTCCGGCCTGGCCCAGCTCGTCCATCGCCTCGTCGGCTACGTCCTGCCGCGGGGAAAG